>Ga0209394_1000071_pt1 | contig 92096 bp, 107 predicted proteins | sample JNZ201metaG_FD_184122 | JGI IMG/M metagenome (GOLD analysis project Ga0209394, IMG submission 184122) | Hot spring microbial communities from Jinze hot spring, China to study Microbial Dark Matter (Phase II) - JNZ 20120812A (SPAdes) (version 3) ...
CTTTAACCCTTATTGGATCGACATTAACTCCAGCCGCATGGAGAACCCTAGTTAGATTCTCCTCATCTATAGGTTTACCAGCCTTATAGAGGAGCATCGCGGCATAAATATACTCCATCTTTTCACCTTCCCCCAAACTTTAAATATTTACTCTGCTTTTTGAAGATTGCGAAACTACTACTTAAAGTTTCTTCTTGAAGATGACTGGAAATTTATCAGACCGTCGTGAAGTCTTCATTCCATAGGGTCAGTCTGGGACGGCCTCCTCATCTAAAAATAAAAGAAGAGTTTTGAGATATTTAACTATAACCTTTAAAAAGCGCTAGAGATACTTAGCCCTCTGGAGAGATAGTTTGACTACCTCTGAAATGTCCATTATAGCAAGATCATTCTCCAAACCCTCTGCTTTAACGGCTTCATCAAACATAATGAGACAGGAGGGGCAGGCTACCGCCAATATTTCTACGCCAGCGTTATAAGCCTCTTTAACCCTCATCCTATTAGGATTAGAGTCGCTTTCAAACAGCAGACCGCAGCCGAAACCAACATAGCAGTTACCGCTTCCACCACCACAACAAAGGGAGTTTTCTCTACCACGCTCTAATTCAACAAAATGGACACCCGGGATAGATTTCAGGATATTTCTTGGAGCCTCATACTCGCCATTCCATCTACCTAAGAAGCATGGATCATGATATGCGATAGTCTTATTAAGCGGGGTTTCAGAATCAAATTTTATTCTTCCATCTTTAATAAGATGCCAAAGAAACTGGGTGTAATGTTTTACGTCAAACTTGCCGCCATAATCGCCATAAAAGTTCTTCATGACATTATAGGAGTGGGGGGATAGGGTGATGATTTTCTTCACATCAAGTGCTCTAAAAATCTCTATATTTCGCTTAGCCATCTCTTCGAAGAGACCGGTCTCGCCAATCTCATAAGCCTCGCTTCCTGAGCAATACTCTTCTTCGCCCAGAATACCATAGGAGACATTAGACAAAAGTAAAATCTCAGCCAGGCTTTTGGCTGCTAACTGAGCCCTTGGGTGGAATGAGCCCATATCACCTACATAATAGAGGACCTCCATACCCCTCTTAAATCGTGGAATACTATTTCCAGCCCATTCAGACCTTTTTGCACGCGGTAATCCGAAGGGATTTCCATACTTATATATGTTTTCCAGCATATCTCTGATCTTTGGAGGCACCTTCCCTTTTTCAATGCTCCTAGATCTCAACATTCTGGAGATACCAGCGCTGTTTACTTTAACTGGACATAACTCTTTACAAGCATTACAAAGCAAGCAGAACCAGGAAATCGTCTCGGAGATCTCTACTCCCTCGGTTATCGCCGTCCACCCGACGCCCATTGGCCCACCATAAATCCTCCCACCCCATATATTACCACAGATACCCCATATTGGGCAGGAAATTTGGCATCTCCCACATTTAATGCAACGGAGCTGCTCCATTAAAATTGGATCCTTAGAAGCCCTAATTCTTCCGCCATCATAAAGTATTACGTGGATTTCTTTTGCACCATGCACACCATAAACCCTATGATACTCTATATCGGCCGTGCTACTTATCCCCGTAATTATATTTACATATGTTGGTGGATAAAGCCCAGCATAACCAGATTGAACCATAACCTGTAGAAAAGCATCCCTAAAGGTTGGCACGATCTTTTCAACGCCTGCAACCACTATATAAATGGGTGGTAATGCAGCTATTTCATTTATGTTACCTTCGTTATGGACGAGGAAAATAGACCCAGTATCGGCAGCTATAGCATTTGCACCGCTGATTCCAACATCAGCTCTAAGGAACTTCTCTTTCAAGAAGTCTCTGATATGCGAGACAAGCTCCTCGTGGGATGCGTTATTGTTAATAGTTAATCCCAAATAGAGTCTTAGTAAGTCAGCTATATACTCTTTACTCAAGTGAAGTGCTGGAACTATAACGTGCATCGGCTTTCCCTTTGATATCTGTATTAGGAATTCGCCTATGTCTGTCTCGTAGACTTCATGCCCCCTCTCAATAAGATGTTCACGCAGCATTATTTCCTCGGTCACCATAGACTTAGCTTTAACAATGACCCTCTTTTTGTCACCAATAATTCTATCTATTATTTCTAACGCAGAATTGCTGTCTTTGGCGAAATACACATGCGCGCCAGTAGCACTTATACTCTTAATTGCCTTATCAATATAATACTCAAGGTCTCCTAAAACCTTCTCTCTAACAGACCTTATATATTCGGCGATCTCTATAAGCATAGAGTAATTTTTTAAGACATTGTTTATAGAGCGAAAAAAATTATCTATGGATCTTCTTAAACCAGCCTGAATGACACTATCCTTCTGCATCCTAATCATTTCGTTAGCAATCTCTTCAATCTCCATTAGGATCACACTAGTTCAGTTCATCATAATGTTTAAGCTCTTAGGCTGTTTCTTTAAGTATTTTAACTTTAAATTCTACTCCAAGCTTTTCTCCTTCGTCTTTTATCTCCTTGAGGATATTTTTATGAACTGGTATCCCTATTCTTTTCCTAGTCTCCATCGTCAGCCAGGCCTTCTCTCCTGGTATCCATACCTCAGCATTCTCTGAAATCCTTCTCAAACTCTTTATATACTCTTTGTATTTCTCAATCTTCTCTAAAAAGAAGTCTAGCGATGATATCTTATCCACATCTATTACCATCATGAAGTGCCCGACGTTCGCCCTCTCTTTATCGGTTGTATGTTTGACGAATATTCCATAGTTGGCTCCAGTTAATACGCCGCAAAGCACATCTACGACGAGAGCTAAGCCTGCACCCTTATGCCCGCCAAAATCCTCCCCAAGCCCCCCTAATGGCAATACCGAACCTTTCCTAGCCAAAACCTCCTTTGGATCCTCCTCAATTTTTCCTTCAGGGGAAAGGGCCCAGCCAGGCGGTATCTTCTTACCCTCCTTAGCATAGACCTCTATCTTCCCGATGGGAACGACACTTGTGGCAGCATCAAAGAGCACTGGAGGTGGATTTTTCGTTGGGAAGCCAACAGCTATAGGATTCGTACCCATATTCCTGCCAACCGTATGCGTGTATGATACTAGCGCTTCAGAGTTCGTCATCACGATACCAATCATATTTCTCTTAACCGCCTGTAAAGCATAGTATCCAGCTATACCAAAGTGGTGACTGTTTCTAACTCCGACCGCTGAGACACCCGTTTTTCCAGCCTTCTCGATAGCGATCTTCATAGCATTATAAGCAATAACCTGACCTAGCCCGGATCCACCGTCAACTAGCGCTGTTGAGGCAGTTTCTTTTACAATATTCACTTCTGTCTTCGGGTTTACTGAACCAACTTGAATGCCGACGGTATATCTTCTAAGTCTTTGGACGCCATGACTCTCAATCCCCATGAGATCCGCGGTCACAAGAACATCTGCAACAATCTCAGCATGCTCTCTTGGAACCTTCAGAGAAGAGAGAACATCAGCGACATACTCTTTCAAAGATACCCACTCAACCCTAACAAACTCTTCAGGTGGAACTGGAGGCGTCTTCTCATAGATTCTCAACATACCAAACACCAAACCATCTTGATATTCTTGATATCATCGTCAAAAATATAAATCTTTCGTCTTTTCGTAGAAATGTTACGAAAATCGTATATAAATCCCAGAACATCTTGTAGTCGTTAGTCCTGACTACGATAGATTTAAAGACTATTAGAGATTTCCTGCAAAACCCTCTCTTTTTCTTTAAGGGGCTTTCTGCAAATATGTTACTTAGATAGCGCTCAGAAAAATCTATCGTGAACCTCGCCAAAGCCATTTGTGAAAGCGTGATAATGAATGAATATGTATCGGCTGCAGCTAAAACCCTCAATGATGTTGGGGCTAGTCGAGCAGGGCTTCAAATACATATGTGAGGCTGACGACTGTAAGGTATTTAGAAAGAGAAAATAATATATGTCTACGGATTATTCCAAAGTTTATATGTGGCGCCGCCGGACGGACTCGAACCGTCGACCCACGGGTTAACAGCCTCAGCCCCTGAGGCATATTGCCTCATGGGCCCGCTGCTCTACCAGCTGAGCTACGGCGGCTCACTCTACCAACTAGAGTGCCATTAAATTTGAGTGTATACGCGATATTTAAGTTTTTAATCCTTACTATTTAATTTTATGGCAATACCCTTAAATAGGAATAATTTCTAAGAATAATTTGACAGCTTCCTTGGGCCCGTAGCTCAGCTAGGTTAGAGCGGCGGGCTCATAACCCGCGGGTCGCCGGTTCGAGTCCGGTCGGGCCCACCATCCCTTCCTTTGAATCACGTTGGTTTTGGCGCCTTTATTCACCAGATATCTTAGCTTCTCTGACCCTTATTGCCGGGAAGAAGTGGCCTCCGCCGAAAACTCTCCCCTCTTTAGATATTAGGTCGATGTTTTTGAGGAATTCTAGTATGTGCCCGCCGATCATTAAATTCTTCACAGGGAAAACTTTTTCTCCATTCTCTATTAGGAAGCCTTCATCTATTGTTGTCGAGATTTCGCCTGAAACGATGTTCGGTGTGAAGGATGCATTGGCGACTAATATCCCCTTCTTAGTCTCCTTTATGATTTCATCTAGCGTGCAATCCCCAGGCTTAACTCTAATATTGCTTGGTCCGGCATCAATGTTGCCCCTGTAACCGTTTCTAATAGCATGACCCGTAGACTCAATATTCATAATTCCAGCTGAATAAGAGTTATGTAAAAAGGTTAGAACCGTGCCATTTTCAATAACTTTTACTAGTCTTTTTGGGACGCCCTCTCCATCATATGTGCTGCTGGCAACAGCCCCAGGAATAGTCCCATCATCAATTATTTTAAGGTTTTCCGGGGCTATCTGTTTGCCGAGAAGATTTGATGCAAAGGTTCTTCCCTTTACCGCACGTTCGCCTGAAAGGGCTGAGAGCATGTTCCTAAATAGCGTGCTAGAAGCCTCTGGGAGGAGTATAAGCGGTAGTACACCACTCTTAATCTTTCTCGACCCGAATTGTTCTATAGCCTTCTCGGCGGCTTTACGCCCAATCCAGTAAGGATCTATATTGGATAAACATACACTATAATCAAATTCATATGAACTCCCAACATCATCGCCATTTCTATATACTGGTTGTATATATGCGGAGGCAACTGTCTTCTCGCTTTCAATATCGATACCCGTTGAGACCAGTAGGCAGAATTTTGAATAATTGGCGCTGAACTCACCATAATACATTCCACCCCTACGCACGCTCTCGCATGCATCAACCATGTCTCTGGGGATTTTACTTGCATCCTCAAGGGTTAAGTTAATTATCTCCTTGTCGCATAATCCTGAGACCTCCTGCGCTTTTACTGGCCCAGGTAGACCCTTAAAGTATGGATCTGGCTGAGCAACCCTAGCGTATTTGGCAGCTTTCTTGACAGTCTCTTCGATATCTCTTTCATCCAAGCTTTGACTATAGGCTACGCCCAGACCTTTATTCTTGAAAACCCTTACACCTAAGCCAACATTAACTTTTGATATAGCCTCCTTAATGCTCCTGCCAAAGATGTTTATCCTTATTGTCTTAGAATATACCGCCACAACATCGTAGAAGTCTAGATTAAGCCCGCGAAGGAGTTGTATGGCCTTTTCAGCTGGTGCTGAGAGGTCTAGGCTCTCCATACCAGGTTATCTCCTTCCGCCCACAACAATTCCATCAATTCTGAAGTGTGGTGCGCCACCATCCACATATATATTCTGCCCAGACTTGCTGCACATCCCAGGCATTTCTAGACGTAAATCTCTCCCAACGGCAGTTATATTCTTCAGAATCTCCAATATTAGGCCGCTTATAGCGACATCTCTTAGATGCTCTGTTAACTCGCCTTTTTCAATAAGCCACGCCTCCTCAATTTTACATGTAAATTGCCCCTTCTCCGGCTCAACATAACCATATTCTGAACCAGAAAGATAGAGACCATAACTAATATCCTCCAGAATTTCCTCTAGCGTCATATCCCCCGGCGCCAGATAAATATTAGACATACGCACTATTGGCGGATGATGATGTGATTGTGCCCTGGCGCTCCCCTCAGGGATCCCACCAAGCTTGGCTGCAGATTCAAGTGAGTGAAGAAACCCAACTAAAACGCCATCTTTTATAATTACGTGCGGTCTGGCTCTAACCCCCTCATGATCATATGTGAATTTTCCATAACCTTGTATTGTCGGATCATCGATTATCGTAACGATCTCACTCGCTATTTTCTGCCTAAGCTTATCAGCTATTATAGATTGGCCACTATAAACTAAATCTCCCTCACTATTATGTCCGATGGCTTCATGAATAAATAGGCCACCTACCTTTGGATCGACAACAACACTAAATTTTCCTCTTGGCGGAGCCTTAGCACTTAGTAGACTAACAGCCCTCCTTGCAGCCTTTATAGAGAAGTCTTCAACATTGATTCCCTCAATTAATTCATAGCCAGCGACGTTCCCAATACTCTCATATCCAGCCTGCATCAGATCGTTTTCTTTCGCTATAACCCTGCATGAGATCATCGTCCTAGGCGTAACTTCTTCAACAAGCGTTCCCAAAGAATTATGTACAACAACTTTTGTAATAATATCTCTATAATTTATGAGCGTATCCTTAACTCTATTACTAAACTCTCTGGCAGCCCTCTCAAGATCAAGTATTCTCTTAATTTTAATCTCTGGGTCAACGTCCTCGGGATTAATTCCCACTTTATGAAAAACCTTATCAACCGATGGCTTCACATCAGCTATCTGGGCTCCCTCATTTTTATGGGCTGCTATAGACCTGGCGCCGCTTATGGCATCCCTCAGAGTTTTTTCAGCGCTTTCTACTGACAATATATTCGTGGATGCAAAGCCCCAGCAGCCGTCGAAAATAACCCTTATGCCTATACCTCTCAATATCCCGGAGGACAGAGCCTTAGCAACACCATTCTCGACATTTATGCTGTTAACTTTCTCCTCAAAGTACCTTGCCTCGCAGAAGCTCGCTCCAAAAGCGAGCCCTCTTTCAATGATAAATCTAAGTAGATCCTCAACCAATGAAGGGACCTCCATAACTTGGCTGCGTGGACATAAGCAGTTCTATCAATTAATTCTTAAAGCGAGTTTATTATGTCTTCTTCTGCAGAAGAATACTTAACTTTATCCTTAGTTTTTCTAGAGTGGTGGTGGGATGAGTCTCCTTTTAGGTGAGGGTAGCTTAGACCACTTTAGAAAATCCTCCGAGGGCGGCTCATTGGAGTAGAGTCTTTTTCTATATGCTTCAAGGGTCTGATTCTCCTCTCCTAAGAACTCGGCGGCAGTGAAAACTTTATGACCCAAACTTGCCGCCCTCTCAACTATTGGCTTAATTACGCTCTCCCAGTTCTCATCCCTCAAAATGTGGTGGTCTAGAATGACATCTGGCACATGCTTAACAATAGTCTTCAGGTTCTCTAAGGAGAAATTTATATCCTCTACCCGCATCCTAAAGTCCGCAAGATATGTTGGCGGCCCACCAATTATGATCATCTTCGGCCTGCTCTCAATAATTATGTTTAGGGTCTCTTGAGACATCGGTCCCTGAACATCTGGTGCAAAGAGTATACTTTCATCTTTATATTTTACGGTCACCATTAGAACCCAGCCTAAATCCGATTCCTCGGGGCCATGGAAAACGGGTTTAGAAAAAGATATTTGTGTGCAACCAAAGCTGAATGTTCTTTCATCAGCAATCTCAAATCTTTCGGCATAACTTCCACTCGTCTTAGCGAATAGCCATCCACGCCTTCTCTGGCTGAAGTTTATATACTCCTTAAAACTCTTTGCTAGAATGATTTTGCCTTTATATATTTTCTCGGCTATCTCGGCTGAACACCAGTTATATGCCCAGTCAGTATATGATGGTGTGTGATGGTCGAAATGATAATGGCTGACTGTTATAACATCGGACTTCTCAGCGAACCTTATTATTTCCTCACGCCTGTTTTTAAGAGCAATATATTCACGCGGGTGAGGTGGGAGACCATAGCGGTTTGGGGCGAGTGAGACACCAGCATCCAACAGCACCTTCACTTCTGGAGTCTCAATATAGGTGCACATAGACCTAACTCCTAGACTCTCAAAGGCGACTGGTAAAACCGTTATCTCTCCAGAATACTGCATTTGGACACCATACCATATTAAGATTTTAGCGGGGCTACTATTGCCTAAATAAACTCCTCTCGAAAAACTTCGTATCTGATTTCAACGTCCGGGAACTTTACCCTAACATGCTCAATTATCTCTAAGACTTGCTCTTTCCTGCAACCTATGATAACCACGGCGTCATGCTTACTTTCATGGGTCATGATCTCACCGAGGCAGATGCTTTTAAATGTAGTGGGTTCGGCACTCAAGATCCACATCACTGACCCGAATCTCAGAAGGGTCAGACTCGTCATCACCCAAAATAAATCACTTGACACGGTAATTTAAATCAATCTCTTAGGAGAGCCTTTCCTATATAAACAAGTTTCATCCACAATTATTGTAAGAGAAAGGTGTTCAGGAAAATGCTTAATAAAGGAAATGCTGGGTTATGGCTAAAATACAATCTCCCTAAATCCACGTTAGTGTCTAGGCTAAAGGCGAGAGTTGCAGTCTTTCTAGCGCTTTTGATATTATGCATCTTTATAACAATGATTGGAGCAACATCTGAAATCGAGAGTGAGGAGGCGCTAAAGCTAAGCCAAAATCTAAATGACTTAAGAGAGGCAACGAAAACAGTCGGTTTTCAAGTAATTTTCGGCAATAATTTTATGCATGCGCTGATAATGTTTGCTCCTATACTTGGGCCCTGCTGGGGCTTCTACGTCCTATACAATACTGGAAGATTTATAGCGGCCGTTAGTGCTCTAAGAAGAATCAATCCAGTTTTAACATTTTTTGTAATGTTTTTCTTCCCGTTTACATGGATGGAATACATCTCCTACGCGTTAGCTATCTCTGAAAGCTTCTTCCTGACATATTCAATATTTAAACGAGGGCTTAAAGCTGAATTCGCATCCGCATCTAAGCTTATTGTCTTTTGCGCAGCACTTCTCTTAGTAGCCGCACTCATCGAATTCCACATAATATCCTTATTAGAGTCATCCTAAAAAATTTAAAGGCTTAACTACATTTACTCTTTATCGAAGGTGTATCCAGTAAGATAAAAGGTGTATAATTTTGGGCTATGAGCTTTGGACGGAGAAATACCGACCGCATACATTAGACGAAATAATCGATCAAGATGAAATAGTTGCTAGACTCAAGAGTTTTGTAAAAGCAAAAAATGTTCCACACTGCATATTTGCTGGTCCCCCTGGAACTGGAAAGACGACTGCAGCCCTCTGCTTAGCTCATGACCTTTATGGCGAGAACTATCGTGAATATATTATGGAGCTCAATGCTAGCGATGAAAGAGGCATAAATGTGATTAGAGAAACTGTTAAAACTTTTGCAAGAACCAAGCCTATAGGCGATGTAACATTTAAGCTTCTAATCTTAGATGAGGCGGATAATATGACCGATGATGCCCAGCAGGCTTTAAGGCGGACGATGGAGCGTTACAGTGAAACAGCCCGCTTCATCCTAATAGCCAATTATAGCGGTAAGATAATTGAGCCGATACAGTCAAGATGCGCCCCCTTCAGATTCACTTATCTGCCAGCCGAAGCCGTCGCTAAAAGGATTAGATATATATGTGAGAAAGAAAATGTCGAAATAACTGATGATGGAGTAGAGACTATATTAGAGCTTAGCGGAGGAGACCTCAGAAAAACTCTAAATATTCTTCAAACTGCAGCCTCTACAGGGAAGACTATTACAGCCGATCTGGTATATGCGGTTGTAGGCAAAGCTAATCCAGCCGACATAAGAGATATGATGCTCACAGCCCTAAGCGGAGACTTCTTAAACGCCAGAAATAAGCTAAGGGAATTAACGCGAAAATATGGTCTTGCTGGAACAGATATAATAAGGCAGATACACAGCGAGATATTCCGTCTCAATATTCCAGATGCCTGGAAGGTTAAGTTAGCGGATGTTATTGGTGAAATAGATTATAGGCTTGTTAGGGGCGCAACGGAGGAAGTTCAGCTTAGCGCGCTTTTAGCGAAGCTTGTTGAAGCCGGTTACGAGATGAAGAAGAGTCTTAAATAAATTGGGCGGTTCACATGTCTTCGCATCCTCCAGTCCCATGGACAGTAAAATATAAGCCCAAGTCTTTATCAGAGGTTATTGGAAACGAGGAATCAAAGAAAAAAATAGTTGAGTGGCTACGTTCCTGGGAGAAAGGCATACCAGAGAAAAAGGCTCTGTTTATTTATGGCCCACCGGGTGTTGGGAAAACAGTGACTGTTGAGGCCTTGGCGAACGATTTTAACATGGAGATCATAATGACTGATGCAAGCATATATAGGACTGAGGAGACGGTTAAGCGCTTCGCTGGAAGAGCATCACAACTGGGCTCCCTCTTCGGCAGAAGAAAACTCATAGTGTTTGATGAGGTCGATGGTATAACTGGCACAGCTGACGCAGGCGGCTTAGCGGAGATAATTAAAGTTATAGAGAATACAAGGGCTCCAGTAATACTGATTGCAAATGACGCCTGGGATCCAAGGTTCGCATCGCTGAGGAACCTCTCCCTTCTTGTGGAATTTAAGAGACTCTCTATATCTGAAGTCATGAAACATCTGGCACGAATATGCGCTAAGGAGGGAATCGTTGCCGAAGATAAGGCCCTAAAATTTATAGCGGAGAGGAGCAGCGGTGATGTTAGATCAGCGATATTAGATCTCCAAGCGCTTGCCCAGGGCAAAGATAAGCTGACTTATGAAGATGTCTCTTGGCTGGCTATGCGCGATAGGAAAGAGGAGATATTTAATGTTCTGAGAATGATCTTTTATGCCAAGAGCGCCACATCTGCTAAGACGGCAGTTAATATGGCTGATGTAGATGTAGATATGCTATTCGAATGGATATATGAAAATATTCCATATCATATTAAGAACCCCACCGAGCTCGCCGCAGCAATGGACGCCATCTCTAAGGCAGATTTATATAGGGGAATGCTTAAGGAGACTGGAGACTGGTCTTTCCTCAGATACATTATAGACTGGATGACTGCTGGTGTAGCCTTTTCTTGGAGCAGAAAGGCTACTGGCTGGGTTCCATTTAAGTTCCCTGAACGCATAAAGACCGCATCTGCTACAAAAGAGGAGAGGGAGATGCTTGAAGAAATAGGCAGGAGAATCGGGAAGAAATGTCACTTGTCCGCTTCACGTGCCATAGTCGAAGTTCTCCCATACCTAACCATAATACTCCAGAATAATCCTAGGATGGGGAAGAGAATAGCCAGATGGCTTAACCTAACCGATGACATGATCTCATTCATAATGAAGAGAGCTGGCTAAACTTTAAGGCTACTCCCGAATATGCTTTATAATGTGTCCAGCTTCCGGCAATATTATTTCTTTTAGCGCTAGGAGGGCACTATGCGGAGAGCCCGGTAGACAGAATATCACTTTCCCTTTGATAACTCCAGCAGTTGCCCTAGTTATAACAGCGGCTGGCCCGATCTCTCTATAACTTAGCATTCTAAATATTTCGCCGAAGCCCGGGATCTCCTTCTCGAAGAGTGGATGAATAACTTCTATTGTTATGTCACTTGGGCTTAAGCCGGTTCCCCCACATGTTATTATGGCATCAACTTTGCGAGACTTAATGGCCCTCATGACGGCCTTCTGGATCTGCTCCCTATCGTCCGAGACTATTTTACGCATGCCCACTCTATGCCCATTCTCTCTAAGAACCTTAACTATTAAATCCCCAGTCTCGTCGTCGAGCGCTCCTGTCTCAATATATTTTTTATATCTAGAGGTACTACATGTTATCACCGCAAAATTTAAGGTAGTAGGGGCCTCAGCTTTATGCTTAAGGGTTGTCTCACTCATTCTTATCTTTCACCTTTCTAACTACGCGTATATCCTGAATCGACGTATATGGGTACTGCCCCTCAGAATCCTTCTCATACTTTTTAACCATATCCCATATAGTTAATAAGGCTACTGAGGTTGCGAAAAGAGCCTCCATCTCAACGCCAGTCTGGGCCCTAGATTTGACGGTTGCTTCAACCTCAAGGGTTCTCTCATTTATTATCCTCACATTTATATCCACGTTAGTCAAGGGGATTGGGTGGCAGAGGGGTATAAGCGCAGGTGTATTTTTTGCCGCAAGTATGCCAGCTATTTTCGCAGTATATATTGGATCACCCTTCTCGACAGAACCCTCCTTAATCAGCTTAACGGTCTCTGGCCTAAGCGTTATCCTCCCCCTAGCAGTGGCCTCACGATAACTCTCCGGCTTAGCAGTTATATCAACCATGCTCATACCTGCATCACATCCACTAAACTTTATCGCTGCTGAAATCTAGAAATCTCCTCCTCAAGTCTCTCCATATACTTTAAAAGTTCTCTAGCGGACTCTTCAAGGCTTAAGACAAGCGCCTTAAAGTTTTCTAGGCTCCTCCTAAAATACTCAAGTCTCATATCAACTGCTTCCGGTATATGTATTCTTGAGATGTAGTCTTTAGCATTAGATATCTCCTTTAATCTTAAGACCTCGGATATACTCTTCGAGGGGTTCCTTGCGACATCTTTAGCTAGATCTATGAGGCTCTGACATTGCACTATAATTTTTCTTAGGTATTCAAGGGAAGCCTTTTGTGGAGTCTGCGTTCGCTCAGACATTTTTAGAGATTCAACGTAGCCATCTATCAGCCTAACGAATCCATTAAATGCCTTCTCTATTGACGGGGCCCTCTCAGGCTTTAGGACAAGCATTATATTCCTAACTTCTTCGCCGATTTTTCTCAATTCGCTTATATAGCCTTCAGAGTCAGCTAGAAGCTTTGAAGCGGGAGCCTCCTCATAAACAACATTAGCCAAAATGTTCTTTGAAATGCTTTCCAATAGACCCTCAAGATGAGATATCTTGGACTCCAAATCTTTAATTATTAACAAATTACATCACACCATAAAATACTCTCCAGAGGGAAGATAAAGATTTATTTAATATCTAATTTTTTGTTTTTTCTTGATGAAGCACTTACTGATGTTGGTAGGGAATGAATAAAGAGATATTCGAGGTCTCTGAGGATATTCCGCTTTTAGGCTGCATTGCTTTTGGCCTGATTGACAGGGGGACAAATGTTATCCAGGTTCGACCAACAACGCTATGTCCCCTCTCATGCATTTTCTGCTCAACAGATGCTGGCCCCAAGTCCAAGTTTAGGCTCACGGAATATGTTGTACCAGCGGACTACCTCCTTGAAACATTTAGGAAAATCGTGGCCTTTAAAGGTGACCATGACATTGAAGCCCATATAGATACCGTGGGAGATCCAATAACTTACTCAAAGATAGCAGATTTAGTATCTGGCTTAAGCCAAATTAATGGTGTGGAAGTCATCTCTATGCAGACCCATGGATCTATTTTAACTGAAAGACTTGTCGACGAGCTCTCTGAGGCTGGTCTGACTAGAATAAATATTTCGCTGGACGCTCTCGACCCAAACCTCGCACGGGAATTATCTGGAACAGATTGGTATGATCCAATGAGAATAATTGAGCTAATGCGATATATCGTTTCAAATACAAAGATTGACCTGCTCATTGCGCCAGTATGGGTTCCCCATCTAAATGATTCTGAAATGCCAAGGATAATTAAGCTTGCATTAGACTTGGGTGCCGGAAAAAGCTTTCCTCCTTTAGGCATACAAAAGTATCTTGTGCATAAGCATGGACGAAAAGCTAGGGGTGTTAAGCCGATGCCATGGGGAGAATTTTATGATGCCCTAAGGAGATGGGAGAAGAAGTTTGGCGTTAAACTCATTTTAAAGCCAGAGGATTTCGGGATACATAAGCGGGCAAGGATTCCAGTCCCCTACAAGCGCCATGAGGTCATACGTATTGAGGTCATCGGGCCTGGGTGGCTTAAGGGCGAACTGCTCGCTGTAGACTTAAATAGAACTAGGAGTATAACGCTTGTAAATGCCCGTGGGATTCCAATAGGAGCTAGAATAAAGGCTCGCATACTATCTAACAAGGATAATATTTTTGTTGCGGAGCCAATCCCATAATTAATAGATTCCTTCCAAGGGATAGGGCATGCGTGTAATTATTGATAGAAAGGTTGCCATGGATTTCCCAGAATTGAAGGTTCTCGCGGTTCTCATGGAGGATCTAAGAGTTACTGCGGGAAACCCTGAGCTAGAAACTCTTATGGAGGAAACTATAAAGGAAGTTAAATCTAAATATAGGGCTGAATCTCTAAAGGACGTTCCAAGCATAAGGGCTTATAGGGACTTCTTCTGGAGAATCGGTCTGGACCCAACTAAGAATAGGCCAGCTGCTGAGGCTCTCATAAGGAGAATACTTCTTGGGAACCCTCTTCCAAAAATTAATGCTTTTGTTGATTCGTTGAATATAGCCTCCATCAAATCTGAGGTCGCGATAGGCTCCTTCGACGTTGACAAGATTGTCGGAAGCAGGGCTCTCATTAGATATGCCCGTTGTGGAGAAGAGTTTTATGGTATAGGTATGAGTAAACCAATGGTAATGAGGGGATGCGAAGTGGTCATCTCAGATGACGCTGGCTTAATCGCGATGTACCCTTATAGGGATTCTGAGCGGACAAAAATATGCGAGAACACTAAAAAAGCGCTCCTAATTTTCTGTGGGGTACCTGGCGTAGGAGTAAACATGTTGAGTAAAGCGATGAATATAACAGTCGATTTACTCACAAAATTCTGTGGTGGAAAAGCCTCGCTACTGGAGGTCGAGTAAAGATGCCAAGAAGATTTAAGTCTCTCATGGAGGAGTCGGAGAGGAAGAGAGATTCGAGGATTGTTTTAGCCCTAGACGTAGTTGATGAGGATCCAGAAAGAATCCTCTTGAAAAGCATGTCTATAATCGATAGAGTTAACGAGTATATATGTGCTATAAAAATAAATTTCCATCTTATTCTGCCCTTAGGTCTCTTCGGCGGGGTAAGGAAGATCCTTGAGAGAGCTAGGGAGCTCGGGCTCCCAACAATAGCTGACTGTAAGGCTAATGATATTGGGAGCACAAATCGCTTGATAGCTGAAAACTACTTCAGGGCGGGTTTTGATGCCCTAATAGCAAACCCATTCGTTGGATGGGAAGATGGATTGCAGCCAATATTTGAGGTTGCCGATAAGATGGAGCGTGGTGTCATACTCCTGACATATATGAGCCATAAGGCGTCTTCGGAAGGTTATGGACAAAACGTTTACGAGGCAATCTCTGGAAAAATAAGGCCTCAATATGTCATCTTTGCCGAAAAATCTCTCTTATGGGGCGCTGACGGCGTAATAGTTGGCGCAACATATCCAGAAAGAATAAGAGGGATTTATAATATTCTAGGGGATTCCGTACCAATATATTCGCCCGGGGTGGGTGCACAGGGCGGAGACATAAGAATGGCAGTCCTATCGGGCTCACGTTATCTAATTGTTGGGAGATCGATAATCGAGGCTGATGATCCATCTAAATCCGCCAGAAGCATCAGAGATATCGTGAATGAGGCCCGAAAAAGCGATTAAATAATTTTAGTTAGCAGCTGACCTTAGCTGTCCGTCCATTAGTCATCAATGCTCCCAAGCGACGGGCCTCTTCATCGGTCAGCTGCACAATAGATTAATTTGTGAATCAGCGATTAAAGCCTTTCCATTTTTGTCATTTAGACCATAATTCGCGTCTCAGAAGATCTCTAACAGCAGCCCTTATAGCCGCGCTTCTACTGGGATACATGTTTTGCCTAACGAGCTCATCGAGCCCCTCAAGATAAGCCTCAGGGAGCAAAACTGTAACCAGCTTCATGAAGACACACCCCCATCAACACCACTCAATATGTTAATGCCACCAAAATTTTAAAAGCGTTTAGACTTGAATCCGCTGGTAAATAATCCTCTTTTCAAAAATATAAGATATAGATTTTACAATACCCTAGCAAAAAGCCAGATCTTTTGGCATATTTTTGATACATATGTTTTTATTAGTAATATGCTTGGGTGTGGGTCTTGTCGATAATCCTTAGTTTATTCTCCGCCTTCCTCTTCTTTCCTCTCTTCAAATAATGCAGATTTTTCTATAGAAGCCTTCTGCATAATATCCTCCGAGACATATATGTCTGCGCCAGCCCTAACAGCGAGTGCTATGACATCACTTGGTCTGCCCTCAACGATACTTTCACCGCTCCCGCTCTCAAGAACAATCCTCGCCAAGAATCTATTTGATTGAAGCTCGTAGATTTCGCCCCTTTTAACTCTAACGCTCATTTCATCAAGCACACTCTTCATGAAATCATGCGTATTTGGTACCGGCAGATGCTCACCGCTTAAAGCGATAGCTATCGACGAAGCCTCCGCCCCACCAACAGCTATAACTAAAACTCTCTCCCTATCGTCCTCCAAGAGGAGAATCGGAGTTGGGCCAAAAGGTGTATCAACCTGCGCAACTCCAGAAACCCGAACTTTAACAGATTCCTCCATTAAATTACTTCCATTGATTGTTGAGTTGAATATTTAGCTAATCCAATAGATATACTTTTTTATATAATATTTATCAAAGTATATAAAAATATATAGCCGCTCCTCAGGGTTATGCTACCTAACTCTCGAAACATTTTTATAATAGCCACCAATACTATTGAGCAATGCGGTGAAAAAATGCCAGAGGATTTTGATCCTAAAACTTTTGTTGAGAGGCAGGTTGAGGAAATTAAGTTAGTTGTTGGTAATAGCAGGGCATTGGTTGCCATCTCTGGTGGCGTTGATAGTTCAACCTGCGCAGTGCTAACTCATATGGCTATAGGGGATAATCTCATCTGTGTTTTTCTTGATGATGGTTTCATGAGACTTAGTGAGCCAGAGAGAGTTACCGAAATCCTCTCAAAGCCACCACTTAATCTCCCAGTAAAGATCGAGCAGGTTCAAGAACGTTTCTTAAATGCGCTTGCTGGCATTAGAGATGCCGAGGAAAAACGCAGAGTTTTTAGGGCAACCTTCTATGAGGTTCTAAGCGAGATAGCGAAAAGGGAGGGATGCGAGTATCTTGTGCAGGGAACAATCCTTGCCGACATAATCGAAACTAGGGGTGGGATAAAGACGCAGCATAATGTTCTAGAGCAGATCGGCATAAACCCACGTGAGCTATATGGCTTTAAAGTTATCGAGCCACTCGCAAGCCTATTAAAGTGGCAGGTTAGAGAGGTTGCTCGTTACCTAAAAATTCCACCCGAAATAAGTGAACGCCAACCCTTCCCAGGCCCCGGCCTCTCTGTTAGGGCTGTTGGTGAGGTTAGGCCAGATAAACTTATGACCTTAAAGAAGGCAACGGCGATTGTTGAAGAATATCTGGCGAGCTATAAGCCAAGCCAGTATTTCGCGGTCATAATGGATAATAGGTTTAGGTCAAATCCAAACATTAAAAAAATTAGAGATGCCGCAGCCACCTCTCTTGGCATTGAGCCTGAAAGCATTTCGGTTAAGATCTTTAGCGATAAGGCTACTGGGATTAAGAATAATAGGCGTGTATATGGCAACATCGTTGCAATCAGCTCTCTCTATGAGGAAACACCTGCACCGCCGCTGAGCAAGCTTCTGGAAATGCAGAAGAATATTATTACTCTTAATCCGACAATTACAAGGGTTTTATACTCGGTTCGCGGTCTCAGCGCTAAAAAATCTTACTCGATAGCGATTAGGGCGATTAGAACGGAGGACTTTTTAACCGCCAGTGTTGCAGAGATACCATGGGATTGCCTAATTAAATGTGCTGAACGGATCCTCACCGACTGCCCCGATGTCTCTAGAGTATATTATGATGTGACACCTAAACCACCAGCAACAATCGAGATGGAATAAATTCCTTATAATAGTTTAGATAATATTATAGCTGGTGTATATTATGAGGGTTAGAGTTCATAGGATAGAGTCATATAGGGACTTAGATGGAAATCTTGGTAAGCGTATAGAGCTTGTTCAAGAAGAAGCTAGCCCAAAATTTATTATTAGGCCGGAGAGCGAGGAGGCTAGAGTTGTTCAAGACATGCTTAGAGTATTGCAGCAGCAGATACCATTATTTAATATACAGTCACAGATAACCATGCCAAAAATAATTTTATTCTTAACGGAACGAGAATATGAGGAGCTCGGTGTAGACTTTGATGTTAATCGTGTATATGAGGTAGATCTATCCAGCCAAACAATAAAGTTTAAAGAGATTTAGCCAAGAGAACTGGATTTCATAATGCTCTCCCGGGGGCCGGCTAATTGAAGGTTAGAGCTCATGTCTTTGTGAGTGGTAGAGTTCAAGGGGTCTTCTTTAGACATGAAACCAAATTAAGGGCTATACGAAATAACGTGACTGGATGGGTTCGAAATTTGCCAGATGGACGAGTAGAAGCCGTTTTCGAGGGCGATAAAGAGGCAGTTGAAGCAATGATAAATTTCTGTCGGATAGGGCCGCCGGGAGCTAAGGTTGAAAATGTAGAGATTATATGGGAGAGCCCAACAGGAGAGTTCAAGGACTTCAGAATTAGATATTAGCATGGGTAATTAAAGCGTTTCTCTTCACCACCAAAAGAGATATTAATGTTAATTCACTTTTATTGCTTGTCGGCAAAAATGGTAGGTTTGTGAGTTAATGGGGTGGGATATATTGAGTGAGGGGTGGATACAAGCATCTGAAAGGGCCCTTGAGCAAATAAAAAAGATGTGCGAAAGGAAAGATATGGATAGACTTGAATTGGTTCAGTCAATGCGTTTCATCCTAATGGCGCTTCATAGGAGCCTACTTGGATGGATGAACTGGGTAAATAACCCAGACATAATGGTTGCCTTCACTAAAGACGAGCTAGCCGAGATGAATAAAAGACTAGCAGAGTTTGTCCAAGAATTCATAAAGTATGATATTGAAGTTACAAAACAGGGCGCCAGAAAGAGCAGCATGAGCTTAGAAGCGAGGAGAGAAGCCGAAGAAAGAGCTAGAAGAGAGCCGGGCGAAACGTTCTATATTTAAATGATGATGAAGAGAATTATATGAAAAGATACTTCTTGAACATCTTAGTACTTTAAATAAAATCCTTTTCTTTAGCTGATTACTTTCATACTACTTATTTATTATTGAAGATATCGGGTAAAATCTCTGAGTCGGATGCTAAATAAATTGCCCGCGCGTCCAGACATAAGTGTCATTGGCATTTATGATGACTCAATGCCTGATTCATGGCGCAATCCATCACGGCTAAAAGATCTAAAGGTTAAATTTATCTTAGTACGTCAATAAATCTATTTTGAGATATCATTATATTTCTCTGAGGGAAGGTCTTCTAAGATGCTTAAGATTGATGGTGGGCAGAAGAGTGGTAGCGGGACTATCCTACGACTTGCGGTAGCCTTCGCCAGCATCTTAGGGGAACCTCTCTATATTTATAACATTAGGAAAAAGCGGAGTGAACCTGGCTTAAGACCTCAGCATCTTGAGTCGGTTCTTACTGCCGCCAAGCTTTGTAACGCTGAGGTTAAGGGGGCGTATGTTGGCTCTCAGGAGCTCTGGTTTGAGCCTAAAGAGATAAGCGGTGGAGAGATATATGCTGAGATAGGGACGGCTGGGAGCATACCAATGCTAATAATGACTGTTCTGCCAATATGCGCGTTTGCCAAGAAGCCAGTTATATTAAAGATTTCTAAGGGCGGGACTGACGTCAAGAATTCTCCAACTATAAATTATTTGATAAATGTCTTTTTGAGAATTCTTGAAAGGATGGGGTTAAGGGCTGAAATTGATGTTAAGAAGTATGGGTATTATCCGAGGGGTATGGGCGAGGTTATATTAAGGGTTCAGCCTTCAAAAGATCTTAAACCCATAAGACTTGAAGAGTTTGGTGAAATAAGATCTGTTGAGGGCGTCTCAGTCTGCACATTTCTAGCGGATAGAAAAGTTGCTGAGAGACAGGCTAGGGAGTCAGAAAGAATTCTGAGGGCTAGGGGTTTAGACCCGAGAATTCGCATAGTAAACGATTTCTCAAACCCACTACAAAAGGGTAGCTCACTCGTCCTCTGGGCCGAAACTAGTGGAGGCGCGCTTTTAGGGAGTGACTCAATAGGTGAGATTGGAAAGACAAGCGAGGCAGTTGCCCAGGAGGCTGCAAGGAGACTTATTGAGGAGATTGATGCTAAGGCGACGGTCGACGTGCATATGGCTGACATACTAGTTCCATATGTTTCTCTGGCTAGGGGTGAGTCGGTGTATTTAACCCGCATGCTCTCCGATCACCTTGAATCAAACATATGGCTTGCTGAGGAAATACTTGGCGTTAAGTTTGATGTTAGGAAGATAAATGGTCTTTATAGGGTTGAGAAGAAGGGATCTTAAATTGACTGGCGAGGTTTTTAGAGCGAAAGTTAGGGGGATTTATACTACAGCGTTAACGAAAATTCTCCTCGATAATGGCTTCAAGATAGTTCAACCATCAAAGACAATAAAAGAGAGATTCAATCTACCAGAAACTATAGGAGAGGAACAACAACCAGACGCCGAAATATTTGATAGACTCGATAAGCAGGGCGTCAACATTGTTGGTAAAGCCGCAGCTGTCAACAGAATTGCATCTATATTGCTAGACTTACTTGATGACGTAATAGTTAGGCGTCAGATATCTATTTTCTCAGGTCTACAATTATCTAATAGAGAAAATATGCAGAGAGGATTAAACGAGAATTTATGCGAGGTGATAAGGGATATAGAAACTGTATCGCCGGACATGAGAATACGCATTGACGTAGAATTTCCATTTCTCTCAAAGAAAAAATTGGATGAAATTAGAGGAGCGGTTGTACCGACTCTAAATGGGCACCACTACTATAAAGCTTGCGGAGGGAAGATCGCTAGCATGCTCGAGATGGCTGAGAAGCTCATTGAAAATGGCTACCCGCTTAGGGAGGCTGAGGAAATTTTTAAGGAGTGCTTACTGCGTGAATACCCTTACGAGTCTTCGAGAATAAGTGTAGAACATGTGAAGATTGATGGCAGGATCCTTAATCTTGGTGAAGCGCGTATAGTTGAGTTTAATGAGACTGAGAATCATATGAAGCTTGTAAGAGTCTTTTCTTCCCGGGGAGTTTATGATGGACTTAATGTCCCAAAGGAGCCGGGCGACTACGCCGTTACAACCCTTAAGGTAGGCGACTGGTTCATACGGACATCGTATTTCTCTAGAGATGGCGAGTATAAAGGTACTTATGTGAATATAAGCACACCAATAGAACTTTATCCAGCGAAGATAAGGTATGTGGATCTTGAAGCAGATATCTGCATGTGGCCGGATGGGAGAACGCAGAAGATTGATTTTGAGAATTTAGATAGGTTCGTGCAACTGGGCTATATATCCGAAAGATTAAGAGAAATTGTCTATGAAAAAGCTAAGGAATTAATGGATTCCTTGAGAATTGATTTAGAAGCCGAGACAAAGATTATTGATAAAGGCATAGTAAATCGATTTAGAGCGTCATAGAGTAAAAGGATATATAACCCTCAAGTCCTTTTTATAATTCGGTGGGAGTGTTGGCTAGCGCATTAAAGTTAAGGCTTGCAATGCTTGCAACGTTAGCCATAATAATAGGAATATCCACGCTCGTCATAGCGGTTATACTCTCTTTTCTCGGGGCCAGCCTCATAACTATAGGAGTCTTCGTGGTTCTAATAAATATCCTCCAATGGCTTATAGCCCCGCATATAATCGATGCAATATACAGAACCAGAAAAGTTTCGAGAAGCGAGAGACCCGATCTATATGAAATCCTTGAAAGGGTTAGCGCTAAAAGCGGAATTAAAACTCCGGAGCTAAGAATCGCGGATATACCCATACCGAATGCATTTGCATATGGCTCGCCACTAACCGGTAATAGAGTTGCCGTGACAACAGGGTTGCTTAATACATTAAATATGGATGAGGTTGAGGCGGTTATAGGACACGAGGTTGGACACTTGAAGCATCGGGATGTCCAAGTAATGATGTTCGTATCCCTCTTACCAGCAATATTCTATTATATCGGTTACTCGCTGATGTGGTCATCAATATACTATGGTGGCAGAAGAGATAGAGGAGGAAATGGAGGGCTCCTCATACTAATCGGCCTTCTAAGTATTGCGGTATACTGGATTCTAACGCTCTTCACCTTATACCTCAGCAGATTAAGGGAGTATTATGCGGATAGGCATAGCGCCTCAGTTGTGCCTAATGGCGCAAGAAGACTCTCCATGGGTCTAGTGAAGATAGTTGAGTCCACGGTAAGGGTGCGCACGCGTTACACTAATCTAGGAAGTCTAAACTCCTTTAAAGCTCTCTTCATAGCAGACCCAGATAGCGCCGTTAATGACTTAAACGATCTTTCAAGATATGGCTTCACAAAAGATGAAAGCGCTCTCCTAGCAAAGTATCTTGAGAGAAAATTGACTCTAGCGGATCATGTAGTTGAGTTATTCTCAACACATCCGAACATAGTTAAGAGGTTAAGAGCGCTCCTAGAATTAACATAAACCATCGTTAAACGATTAATATTGACGGTAATTCTAATTGATAAGCCGAGATATTTAAAAGAAAAATTCCTCTCAATCTCTAATTATATTCTGGTGAGGTTAATGAGCTTAGAAATCGAGTTTGAGGTCCCTTCATGGGATGATATCTATGAAATGCTGTTGACTTTAGCTAGTATGATAAGGAGGGACTTATTTAGCCCAAATATTATTGTTGGTGTTTCACGCGGAGGCTGGCCCCCAGCGAGAGTTATGTCAGATCTCCTTGGGAATGTCGAGTTAGCTAATGTTCGTGTCGAATTTTATCGGGGCATATATGAAACCCGAAGTGAACCAGTCATAACTCAGCCCCTTTCCATTCAAGTTAAGGGTAAAGCTGTGCTCATTATGGATGACGTTGCGGATACCGGGAGAAGTTTAAAGGTTGTGAGAGACCATGTTTCCGAGAGCGGTGCTGAGAAGGTCAAGATTGCAACAATTTATTATAAACCTTGGAGCATAATCACCCCTGACTATTACGTGAAGGTCACAAGGCGCTGGATCGTCTTTCCGTGGGAGAGGAAGGAGACTGTTAGGAATCTTATTGAGAGGTGCAGGCGTAATGGAACATCTATCGACGAGGTTAAGAAGAAATTGATTGAGGGTGGAATGGACAAGCGTTTACTGGAAAGATTTATAGCAGAAGTTCTGGAGGAAACAAAATGATTGAGACCGAGGTTTTAGACAAGTATCTTGTTGTTGAAGGCTTCAGAAATGTTAAGATTAATGATATAAATGAGATCCTCAATATAATTAGGGCCAATTCCAAGGACTCTCATGTCCAAATTCTAGATGCGGATTACGTGGCCGGCTTTGAACACTTGTTTTTCGCAGTCCTAAACGCGGTCAAGTCTTTTAAGGCTGGCTACAATATATCAAGGAGCTTGCCAATAGAAATCTTGTTATTTGCCTCTGGACAAGACCAGATTAGGAAGGCTATTGATCTTTTAGGAGTTAAGGAGACAACCCAAAACATTGTTCTCTTAATAGTTGCTGAGACACGTGATAAAGCCATATTAGCATTAAATTCGATAAAAAACGCTTTAGGGTGGGAGGTGGATCAAAGCGTGATCGAGATGACTGACGAGAAAATCCAGCGTATAATCGGCACATTTAAAATTTCGCCCTTAGAGCTAGAGGCCTTCATGAGAGGTTCGCTGAAGGATGCCATAAGAAATGTTCTCATTGAGAGGGCTGCAATACTAGTCACACAGCGTTAAAGTAGGGTTTACCTGGATTTTTCCTTCACAACTGAGAGTATATCTGATGGCTTTATAACAGATATTCCAGTAAGCCTTCCCAATACTTCTACCAAGATTATCTTGTCTGGATTGTTTAGGTCCACTCTCCTGTTTAGATTTTCTACAGCCGCCTCTATTATTTCTCTGCTCGAGATCTCTGTATGTCTCTTTTCGACAGTTACACGGAATGTCTCATTCTCCTGAATTTTGTGGTGTAGGCTTGCAGCAGCCCTTTTGATCTCGTCTATCCTAGTTCTTACAACAACCTCTATTGGGACAACTTTTAGAACGTAACGGAACTCCCAGGGCCTTTCCCTCAAAATTTCCCTCAAGCCTTCTATAACCTTAAATGGATCTAGCTTAGTTTTGGCTACAACTAGTCCAGCAACTTCAGTCTTATCCACTAATGCCTCTCTATCACCAAGCTCCCCTAAAAGAAACCATATTTCGGAGCAAGCATTATTCTCATTACCCTTAGAGGTAGAGACTAGCAGATTAAAATCTTCCATCACCATTAGCGCCCCTCCAAACCTATAATGAGTAATCAATGGATATATCCTTTCATTTAGGAGAGACTATCCATAGATGTTTTGGTCAGCGGAGGTTAGTTCTGGAGTTTCATCGCCCATCATCATTAGATAGGCTCCTCGCCGTCACCACACATCATCCCAAAAATAATAGATTAAGTCAATTATTTATCTGTAACCATTGTTAAAGACTACTATAGGTGTTTCAATGTCGCTGGACGAGTATTTGAGGAAGAGAGATTTTAGTAGGACTCCGGAGCCAGTTGGTGTCGCCCAGGCTGGGGAGAGAAACCGTGGTGATGGAAGAATATATGTTATTCAGAAGCATGCTGCAAGTCATCTGCATTATGATCTTAGACTTGAGAAGGATGGAGTATTAAAGAGCTGGGCTATACCTAAAGAGCCGCCGACCTCTAGGGGCATCAAGCGCCTAGCCATTCAAACGGAAGATCACCCAATAGAGTATGCAGATTTCGAGGGAGTTATTCCCGAAGGAGAGTATGGTGCTGGAACAGTTGAAATATGGGATAAGGGGACATTTGACATAGAAGAGTGGACTGATGAAAAGATAATAGTATATATACATGGGGAAAAGCTTAGAGGTCGATACTGCCTAATAAAGTTCAAGAAGCAAGAGAATAGCTGGCTCTTTTTTAAAGCATAGTTCTCCAACCTCTAAAAATCTGTCTTGATTTTTAATAGCAATGCTTCCAGAAATATTAGAAACACATTATATTGGGGGAAGGATTCCGTGAAGACTAATAAGATAGAGAGCGAAGAAGTAAAATTTGAGGTTATTTTTCAGCCAGAGGGGAAGCGCATAAAATGTTCTCCCAAAACAAATCTTCTGGAAGCTGCAAAGGCTGCAGGCATAGATATAACTGCTGTTTGCGGTGGGTTTGGCAGATGTGGGAAGTGCCGGGTATTAATTGAGGCTGGAAGGGAAGCTTTAGATCCGCTAACTGATGCTGAGCGTAGTTTCTTATCTGAGAGCGATGTCTCTATGGGTTATAGGCTTGCGTGCCAAGTATCCGTAAAAGGTAATCTGCTTATCATGGTTCCGGAAGAAAGCCGCACGGGTAGACAGAGGTTACTGGTGGAAGGAGTAGAGACCCCTGCTAGGCTCGAGCCATGCGTCAGAAAATATTTTGTTGAGATACCTAAGCCAAGTCTCTCTGATCTTAGGTCGGATGTTGAGAGGCTGCTGGATGCACTGCGAGAAAATTATCGCCTAAAAGACTTGTCAATTGAGCCGTTTGTCCTTCGAAATCTCCCATTAATTTTGAGGGATGCCAGCTGGAAGGTTACCATAGTCACATGGGACGACAGATATATAATTAGTGTTGAGCCGGGTGATACAACTAGAAAGCTTTTTGGATGCGCCTTTGATATAGGCACAACCAAAATCGCTGGATACTTGCTCGATCTCAACAATGGGGCTGTTCTAGCAGTAGACTCCATGGTAAACCCGCAAGTGATTTATGGTGAGGACGTAATATCGAGAATATCTTATGCCTCAAAAGGCGACAAAGAGCTAGGGGATCTTCATACAGCTGTCATCAACGGCATTAATAAGATCTTAAGGAATCTGATGGATAAAACTGACGTAAAAGCAAGCGAGATATATGAGATGACAGTAGTAGGCAACACAGCAATGCACCATATGTTCCTCAGAATAAACCCAAAGTATTTAGGTTTAGCGCCATATACACCCGTTGTAAGGGATAGCATAAATGTTAAGGCGCGGGATATAAACATTGAAATTAATCCAGACGGCAACGTTCATGTTCTACCAGTAATAGGTGGTTTTGTTGGGGCTGATGCCGTTGCCGTTATACTCGCAACCAACCTACACGAAAGAGATGATATATGCATGGCTATTGATATAGGGACGAATACTGAAGTTATCTTAGGAAATAGGGATATGTTGCTAGCCGCCTCATGCGCCTCTGGACCAGCATTCGAGGGCATGCATATAAAGCATGGTATGAGGGCTGTGAGCGGAGCGATTGAGAAGATCAAGATAAACCCTGAAACCCTGAAAGTAGAATATAAAACTATAGATGGTGTTAGACCCCGCGGAATTTGTGGTTCAGCGATCATTGATGCTATTGCAGAGATGCTTAAAGCTGGAATAGTCGATACGTATGGGACATTCAATAAGGAGATTAAATCTCCTAGACTGAGATCTTTAGAGAATGAGGTTGAGTTTGTGATAGCGTGGAGCAACGAGACCACTACCGGCAAAGATATCGTAATCACGCAGAGAGACATTAGGGAGATCCAGTTGGCTAAGGCTGCAATACATGCTGGATGCGTGATACTTATGGAGAAGATGAATATCAAGGAATCAGACATAAGCATGCTTTTCCTAGCAGGTGCGTTCGGCACATACATTAACCCTGAAAGTGCGAGGATCATAGGTATGTATCCAGAGATCCCTTTAAATAAGATTCATGTCGTGGGGAACGCCGCTGGAACAGGTGCAAGAATTTGTTTGATCTCTAAATCTATGAGAAAGAAGGCTGAGGAACTCCGCAGGATAGTTAAATATGTCGAACTCAGCGCAGAACCAGATTTCCAGGCAGAATTTCTTAAATCACAATTTCTACCATACGCAGACTTTTCAAGGTATCCAGAAACGATCAGTATGCTCAAAAGGCTAGGTAGGGAGGTTAAGAAGCCTCCACAAATATTCTTGGAGAGAAGAACCAAAGAATATTGAGAGCTAAGGAGTGGAGGAGTATTCCCTTCTAAATCTCTCGAACATCTCGTCCATAAGTCTTCTCAACTTTTCACTTATCCTCACAGGATAAATCTCACTATTCCTTATCCGCCTATATTTTTCAGGCAGAGCCGCTAATTGCTCGGCGCAGTACCTTCTTATCTCTTCCAGGCTTGGAAAGTCGTAGACTATCTCGCCCTTAATTATTATTGGCACTAGGAGTGGCTTAGCGCCCTCAACCTCTTCATCCCACAACGTTATAATGTCCTCAACAAACTGTCCATTCTCTATTCTCCTCCAGACCTGCTTCCTTCCAGGCAATGTAGCCTTACCTAAACTGCTAGTGAACTTTGTCGTTGGAATCATCCTCCCATTTTCATCACTGGTCTCGGCAAGCTTAAATATTCCATCCAAAGCTGATACTCCACCCTCTTTTGTCAGCGAGTTGTAGTTTGCGCCGGTGACGAGCTTCGTTCCAACACCAAAACCATTTATTGGTGCACCCTGGGATAAAGCGTGCTCTATAATGAACTCATCTAAGCGGTCACTTGCAAATATCTTTGTATCTGTTAACCCTGCTTCATCGAACATTTTACGTGCTATCTTACTCAGCTCGACAGGATCCCCACTATCAAGCCTTATCCCAGCGAGCTTATAGCCCCTCTTTTTTAACTCTAAACCAACCTTTATGGCATTTTTAATGCCCTCAACAGTATCATAAGTGTCTACTAAGAGGACAGTATTGTGTGGAAAACTTTCTGCATACTCCATGAACGCCTGTAGTTCAGTCTCCCTAAATGATTTGTTCTCCCTATACCGCTCCTCAATAAATTTATGTGGTATAGTTCCAACGAATGGTATGCCCCATTTCATGGCGGCTATGACAAGTGATGTTCCATCAAATCCGCCTATATAAGCGGCTCTAGCGGCAAGGACTGCTGCATCTCTCCCGTGAGCCCTTCTAGCGCCGAAATCAACAACTGTTTTGGGCGAGTAAAATACGTTTCTACCCTTGGCCGCATATACTATTCTAGAAGCTTTTGTGGCAACAAGGCTCTCAAAGTTTATAACATTAAGTAAATATGTCTCAAGTAGCTGCACATCTATAGATGGGCCTGTGATGTTTATTACGGGCTCATTTGGGAATACCGGTGTTCCCTCCGGAACGGCATAGATGTCTCCCCTAAACCTAAAGTTTTCTAGGTAATCAAGAAACTCTTTACTTAAGTCTCTGCCAGCTGCCTTCTCAAGCCACTCACGATGCTTCTTGCTTAAACCCCTATTGAGAACTTGGATGTATGCAATGAACTGCTCTAACCCTGCGGCGATGATATATGAGCCTAAATGTTTTGGAATTTCCCTGAAAAAATATGTTTCAGTTATTATATTATTTACGCTATGATCGAAATTGCACTTCCCAGAGGTCAACTCGTAATAGTCCGTGAAGAGAAAGAGATCTTCCTCCGATAAGAGCCCAGTCTCAAGATTCCTCGTCTTATCCTCCATTCTAGACTCACTTCCGCTACGTCAAAATTATCAAAAGAAAACAGAAAGAAATATTTAACTAAATTCAGTCATTCACATATAAAATCCTTACTGGCAAGCTTAAAACTTTATAAAGAATTTACTTAAGGAAAAGGATAATTTTATTGTGTAATAAGGTTTACGATGAAAAATGATCAACGTTGATTTCAGTAGGTTCTCAATTATAATTAAAACTTTGAGGAACTACGAAAATGTTGTAGCACAAATCTTAAAAGAGACCTTTCCGGAAATTGAAGTCCTAGCGAAGCCGCTGAATTTTTCTGGTCTCATCTTGGTTAGTGCTAATGTTCCAGCTGAGGATTTAGCCAAAGAGATTAAGTTGAAGGTTCCTGAGGTCGAGAGGGTTCTGCCAATAAAGCACTATGCGCCAGCTGAGATTAATGCCATAACTGATGCCGCTAAGAATATTGCTGGAGAACTTGTTGGAGCAAAATCCTTTGCGGTAAGCACTGTTAGAAGGGGGCGCCACGAATTTACAAGTCTAGATGTCAATGTTAGGGTCGGGGCAGTAATAAAAGATTCCTCGCACTGTCAAGTTAACCTCGATTTCCCAGATAAAGTTGTCTTCGTGGAGATCATTGGCCCACACGCATATCTAGGCGTCGTCGATGGAAGCGAGTTCCCCAAAAAGATGAGGCCTGGAAAGTTTCAGGTTAGGGAATATTTCAGGAAGGTTACGCTTGCTCAAATGCCGTATCTGGGTGGTTTGGAGACTTCTCATGAAATGGGCGTAAGAATTGGCCGTGAAGTCCAGACATTCGAGGTTGGCGAGCTTGTTATAGCGCCAATAGGGGCCGTTAAAGCGGATGAATTATCCGCTTTTCTTAAAGGGGTCTTTGAAGGGATCGAGTCTAGATACCAGATCCAGACTAAGAGCTACGCGCATAAGCCCCACAAAACCGAGGTCTACGTCCAAAATCTTTACGAGTTCGTTAGGGAGAGAGCTGGTGAACCAATAGTTGTTTTTGAGCCTGAGGGTGAACCCGTTAGCTCGGTTTCTGGAAAACTTGCAGATCTAGTGATTAAGAATAGGAGAACGAGTCTCCTTATAGGTTCTAGGGAAGGAATACCTTTGGGGGTCTATCGCTTCGCAAACCTTGTGGTAGATCTATGCCCAGGGGTAACAATAGCCACTGATCTGGCGGCAGCTTCGGCCTTGATTGCGCTGGCCTTTGCAGTCCATCAAAAACTGGAAAGTGAAATGGAGGAAAGTTGTAAGCATACTTAAACAAAAGGTGTAAATCAAGGTCTTCCCATAAGACCATTCCATTCTCTGCGGAGCTCGGATCCCGCTAACCAGAGATAATATACTATCATGAAGAAGCCCGTATAAATGCGGAAGCTGTATACTTCCACCATTAGATTTGGGCTATATAGTAAGTTCAGTGGTATGGGAAGAGCGGCCTTATGTCATCATATAATGGCGAATCCGGAAAGATATAAAAATAGTCCCTGGCATAAAGAACTCAAGGAAGAAACCAAGTAATGCGGCTAGCAAAAATGTGTAGAGGTATCCGTGAAGGAGGTAAGATAAATTTAAGACTAGCGTGAGCAGGAGTTCTACAGCAATGGGACATTGGCTATGATGAATGTGGGGCATGTAAGTATTTCCTTAATGGTAGGCCTATACCTAAATCTGGGTCAATATGGAAGATCTTGAAGGACATAAGGGCACTACTCGCCCTCAATGGATGGGCGTGCTCTACTTCTCCTGGTTTCCCTCTTTCTTGAGGTAGCCATTCTTTTAATCGCGGCTACCATCTCGTCATACAGCATCGGGAGGTCCCAGCCCTCAGTAGTGTATCTGAAGTTCTCCCTAGCCGTCCTTATACTCACACTCACCTCATAGCGTCTCCTCTGACCGCCTAAAGACCCAGTTTTAATTATGCTTCTAGCCTCAATTATTTGCGGTAGAAACTTACTTAAGCTGCTGACCAGCCTAATGAATTTCGCTTTCGCCGCCTCTGCCTCAAATGGGTCGTCTGGCAAACCAATAATATAGGCTGGAATGTTAGTCTCCTCCCTACTTGATATCAGTTTTATGAAATCTCTATAAGTTATTATGCCATGCAGTTCCTCTCCGAGAGTTACCAGAGAGTATGAACGGCCCTCATCAAGCATTCTTTCAGCAGCTTCCCTTATCGATTCATGCGGCTCACATTCAAGTGGATGTGACTCCATTATGGCTTCTACCGGAAAGTCTAGTAGTTTAAATGTGTCTGGCACCCCAGCAGCATATTTATTACTGCTATAATCAGTTATTAGATTGAAGACTATGTGCTCTGAGGTCAATATGCCCCGGATTTTCCTATCCTTCTCAACTGGCAAATGGTCTATTTTCCTTCTGAGCATTATCTCTCTTGCCTTTGAAACCTTCTCCCCTAGGGTAATCGTCACTAGCGAGGAGGTCATAATCCTTGAGACTTTAACATTTCCTAAAGCACTATCCTTAATCTTACTAACTATGGCCTTAGCATCAATTTTGCCGATTATTGTGTTATCCTGAATTATAGGGAGGGACCTTAATCTATATTCTTCCATTATACGTGTAGCCTCAAAAAGTCTCGTGCTGAGCGAGAGTTTAGGAACAAAAATTAAGAGGTTTTCAATCTTCATGTCAGTGGGATTCTTAGCCCTTAAGATATCTCTTATAATAGCCGTCCCAACCCTGCTACCAACCCATGAGAAGACTTCATAAGCATTCTCTTTCTTCATTAAGCCAATAACCTTTGAGACGGGCATGGAGGGCTCAACAACGATACACTCTGAGATAAAATCTTTAACAAATATATTTCCTTGGGAGGGCAAATAAATCCCCCATTTAAATTATATGTAAAAAACTCTTATTATAATTGGCGGTCTTCCAAGGAAAACGTAACCTTACAAGTGGAGCTTAAAAAGCATTAGCATTAAGCAACGCTGCTATCGCATGAGTAATCCAGAATATGATGAGAGGTTCCATGACCATATCCGCGTAATCATGATATTTCTCAAGAACAGCTTTAAAGCAACAGAGGTTACGCATCACTCCATCTTTTTTAGAGCAGCCTCTAATCTAAACATTTCATTTAGTAGCTTTGGCTTCTGCTTAAAGTATTCTCTTACAGGCTCAAGGATCTTGATTAGGGCCTCTGCCACACTATTCTTTAAGTCTAATGGGTGTATTTCGCCACGGAGATATGCGTCCCTGAGATCTTCGTATCTCTCGAATGTTACTGGGCCACCATACTTAGATGGTCTCTGAATCTCCATATAGCCCATCTCCGGGAAAACTATATATTTTGCATGCTCAAGTATCGGGTTATCCTCCTCCTGTTTAGGTGGGCAGTATGCGGCTCTAATCTTCATCCTGATGTCTTCCGGCGAGTCGTGGATAAAGATGCAATTCTCTGGATTACTCTTAGACATTTTAATACCTATCTTACGGCTGAGCTTAGCATCTTCATCGAGTCTTTTTCCCTCCCGCTCTGTTGGAGCGTGCGGCTTAAGACCAGATAATAATGGCGTATGAATACACACTGGTTTCTTCCAGCCCATTTTCTCAGCAGCATCCCTTGCAAGCATATGCGCTTTTCTCTGATCTATGCCCCCACAAGCCATGTCAAGTTTTAGGTGAAATATGTCTGCTGCCTGCATGCATGGATAAAATATCCACGCTGTCTCTATATCTGAGGCGTCAAGCTCGCGCCCCATTATGGTAAGTGCCCTTCTAACTCTCAGGAGAGAAGCGCTTTTTGCTATCCTAATAACCTTCTCCCAATATTCTTTGTCCCCCACTATATCCGATGCCCATACAAAATTTACATTTCCTGCAGACGTTACTCCAAGAGCTTCAAAACACTGCTTAAAATATTCGCCGCATATGCGTATATTCTCCATGTTGCCGCCAAGCTTATTATTTATCCAGCTGTGCCAGTCAGCTAAAAATATTATGAAGTCGAAGCCAGCTCTAGCAATATCCTTAATTTTTGACCCACAGACAAGCCCCATACCGATATGCATTAAACCTGAGCACTCGAAGCCCCAATAAGCTTTTGGCCTAGATTCCGTCTCTAAAAGGGTTCGTAGCTCATTAAAGGTAACTACTTCCTCGGCATTTCGGGCTACTAATCTCATCCGCTCTTCAAGATCCATTTAGGACCCCTAGTGATACACGCTTCATCCATATTAAGCAAAAGGGAGAATAAAACTTATATTTCTTCTTAACGTCTGAAAACTTCTACCATTATGACGCACGCCTCTTAACAGAACATTTATTCTAATATACATCTAGTAGATCTTTATGTATGGGGGTGTTTAGGGTTGCAGAGGACTTATAGGATAGCAGTCCTTCCTGGAGATGGCATAGGACCTGAAGTCGTGGGTGTTGCGGTTGATGTTTTGAGGGCTATCCAAAGGGTTATGGGTGATTTGAATTTAGAGTTTATTTATGGTGAGGCTGGATACAACTGCATTGAAAAGTATGGAACCAATCTGCCACAAAATACGATAGAGATTCTTAAGGAGACTCATGCTTGCCTAAAAGGGCCGATGACCACCCCGGAGGAGCCTGGGGCGCCTCCAAGCGTGGCAGTTACTATTAGAAAGATGTTTAACTTATATGCTAATATTAGGCCATGCAGGTCTCTGCCAGGCGTGTGGTCTCTTAAGCCAAATATAGACCTAGTCATCGTCAGGGAGAATACTGAGTGCCTATACTTCGGTAAGGAATATGAAGTTGCTCCCGGTAAAGGTATAGCTCTTAGAGTTATAACTAGGGAGGCTTCTGAGAAAGTTGCCAGAGTAGCGTTTAGGCTCGCTGAAAGACGAAGACGTTATCTGACATGCGTTCATAAAAAGAATATTCTACGTATAACTGATGGCATCTTTAGGGATGCCGTATTTACCGTTTCTAAAGAGTTTCCATCAGTCTATGTGGATGAGGAGCACGTGGACGCAATGGCAATGAGGTTAATTAAGGAGCCAGAGCGCTTTGACGTAATAGTTACAACGAACTTGTATGGAGATATATTATCCGATGAGGCAGCCCAGATAACCGGTGGCATAGGGCTTGCGCCCGGGGCTAATATAGGAGATAATTATGGAATGTTTGAACCAGTCCATGGCTCGGCACCTAAACATGCTGGCAAGAACAAAGCTAATCCAATAGCGACAATCCTTGCATCGAAGATGATGCTTGAGTGGCTTGGAGAGTATGAGGCAGCTAGACTCGTGGAGAGAGCGGTTGAGGATGTTTTAAGAGAAGGAAAAGCTAGAACATATGATTTAGGTGGGAACGCTACAACAAGGGATGTAGGGAACGCTATCATTGAAAATATTCTTAAGAGGGGTTAAGGAAAACCTGACTCTTAATGTGAGCGAGCCAGGACTCAGTGATCTTAGAGAGTTTTGCTTAGAAAAGTTTCCTTATACAGCTGTATTGCGTAGTTGATGATTTTCTTTGCTTCTTCAGCATTCCCCCAGGATTTGAATTTAACCCATTTTCTCGGCTCAAGTCTCTTATAAACTTCAAAGAACTCCCTTATCTCAACTAGCTTATGTGGATGCACATCTGATAGATCTTTTATCCCGTCGAATCTTGGGTCACGAATAGGCACCGACAAGATTTTTGGATCGATGCCCTCCTCATCTTCCAGGATTAACACACCTATCGGTCTAACCTTAACTATGCATCCGATCTCAAGAGGCTCATAGGAGAGGACCATTATGTCGAGTGGATCATTATCGTGGTACCACGTCTGCGGGATAAAACCGTACTCGACTGGGAAGACTGTTGATGAGTAGAGGATGCGGTCAAGCACGAATGTTTCCCAATCCCTATGATATTCATATTTATCTCTAGACCAGCTAATAACTTCGATAACTGCATTAACGATGTTCGGAGGATCGTCGCCTGGTGGAATATCACGCCAAAGATTAACCACAAGTATTTAATGCTATGGAACAAGTAATTAAAGATGTTGTTTCATATTTATATGGGAGGATGTGGGGGAAACATGAAATTATTCTTTAAATATGCCAGAGAAGATTAAATTGGAGGCGATATTAGAGGTTATCGCTTCTAGTGGAGGCAAGATGCTTGGAACATGAAATAAGTGTTCCTAAACTTGATTTTATTAGGACTATTGATGAGATTGTTGATTTTATTAGGGGTGTAGTTAAGGACTCTGGCGCATTGGGTGTTGTTTTAGGCTTAAGTGGCGGAATAGATAGTAGTCTAGTGGCAGCTTTGTGTGCTCAAGCCCTCGGCGGGGATAGAGTCTTAGGCGTTATAATGCCCACAAGCTTCACGCCAAAAGAGGATATTGAGGACGCCATTGAATTGGCTAAGCTCCTTGGAATAAAGCATGTCATCGTGGATATTGATGGGATATGCGATTCCTTTATAAAATCCCTGGGCGTGGATCCCAATGAGGCTAAGGTTAAGATGCCGCTTGCCAACCTTCGTGCTAGAGTTAGAATGGTGATACTATATTTCTACGCGAACCTTTATAACTATCTTGTCGCCGGGACTAGCGATAAGAGCGAATATTTAATAGGTTTCTTCACGAAGTATGGTGATGGAGCAGCGGACTTCTTCCCAATTAGACATCTCTATAAGACGCAGGTTAGGGAGCTAGCGGCTCATCTAGGCTTACCGGAAAGGATTCTTAGGAAGCCAAGTAGCCCCCAATTATATCCAGGGCATAAACTCTCCGATGAGCTCCCAGCAGACTACACAGTTATAGACCCAATTCTCGTTGGACTATTCGAAAAGAAACTTACATGCGAGGAGATCAGCAGGATTCTAGATGTTCCCAAAGAAATAGTTGAAGATATCTTCCGCAGGCATATTAAAAGTATGCATAAAAGAATGAATGCGCCTACAATCAAAGATAAGAATGGATAAATGCTAAACTTTATTTTTAAATAATCACATCTATTGTTGGTTTGGTGTCCCTATGAAGATCTCGAGGAGAATGGATATTATTAAGCCCTCTGGGACAATAGCTATGGCTGAGAAGGCCCGTGAGATCGCCAGAAGTGGGCGGAAAATACTTAATTTAGATGTTGGGGAGCCGGACTTTGACACGCCTGAGCATATAAAGAGGGCTGCTATAGAGGCGCTAATGAATGGTTTCACTCATTATACATCGAGCCTTGGATTAATTGAGCTTAGAAGGACAATCGCTGAATATTTAGAGAGAAAGAGGAGGTTAAATGTGGATCCGGAGAAGGAGATTATTATCACGCCAGGAGCAAAACATGCGATCTTCTGCGCTTGTATGGCTACGTTAGACCCGGGTGATCAGGTTCTCGTTTTAGCTCCCACCTGGCCAACACACTTTACTTGCATCGAGATGGCTGGGGCTATTCCTATAGAGATTCCATGCGGAGAAACATATAGCATTGATGAGGAGCTGCTTAAGAGTAAGATAACGGATAAAACAAGGATGATCCTAGTAAATTCCCCAAATAATCCTACCGGCGGAGTATTAAGTGTAGGTGATCTTAAGATCATCGCTGACCTTGCGGAAGACCATGATCTCATGGTTCTCTCAGATGAAATATATGATGAAATAGTATATGATGGTGTTGAAACTAAGAGTATGCTTAGCTTTAATAATGTTAGGGAGAATGTAATTGTTATCAACGGATTTAGCAAGACTTATGCTATGACTGGATGGAGGCTCGGCTATGCCATAGCGAATAAGGATGTAATTGAGGCAATGAATAGAATACAGCAGAATACAACCACCTGCCCGACGAGTTTCGTTCAAGTTGCTGGAATAACAGCCCTTAAAGGACCCACAGAGAGTATTGAAGCAATGCTCAAAGAATTCGATCGGAGAAGAAAGTATATTGTTAACGCACTTAATGAGATCCGAGGCGTTAGATGCGTTATGCCTAAGGGGGCTTTCTATATCTTTCCAAGATTCTACGGTCTAAAAATGTCTAGTTTTGAGGTAAGCATGAAACTCCTTGAAGAAGAATGTATTTCCACGACGCCTGGAAGCGCCTTTGGCACGTGCGGTGAGGGTCATATACGTATATCCTATGCGAATAAGTTTGAGGTGATAGTTGAAGCTGTAGAAAGGATTAAGAGGTTTGTTGAAAAATACTCAGCTGTATAAAGGGATTTTATGGGTGGTGGATACGGAAATGTTGTTTGATGGTAAATCTTTAGAGTTTCTAAGGAAGCTTACAGAGTCTTTCGGCCCCTCGGGGTTTGAGCGGGAAACGGCGAGGATAGTTAAGGAGTATATGAAGCCATATGCGGATGAGATTCTTACTGATAAGTTAGGCTCCATCATCTTCGTCCATAAAGGGAGTTATGAGAGGCCGCATGTCCTCCTAGCCGCCCACATGGATGAGGTTGGCTTCGTGATATCTGGCATAGATGAGAATACTGGCTTCTTAACATTTAATCCACTTGGGGGATGGTGGGATCAAGTACTTCTCTCGCAGAGGGTTATTATTAGGACAGAGAGGGGTGATATATACGGTGTTATAGCGGCTAAGCCTCCACACCTACTAACTGATGAGGAACGACAAAAACCAGTTGATAGAAGAAACATGTATATTGATATAGGTGTAACCTCAGCTAAGGAGGCTGCTGAGACTGGGGTTAAAATAGGTGACCCAGCTGTTCCATGGTCTCCATTCATGCTAATTAATAATGGTAGGGTTGCTATGGGAAAGGCATTCGATGATAGAATAGGCGTCTTTGCTATCATGGAGACTCTACGGAGAATAAGAGAGAATAATATCAGCCACCCAAACACGGTCTATGCGGCGGCAACTGTTCAGGAAGAGGTTGGCGCCAGAGGAGCCCAGACCGCCGCTCACATAGTTGATCCAGACGTCTGCATAGTCGTCGAGGTTGATATCGCAGGCGACGTTCCAGGCATAAAGCCCAGTGAAGCCCCAACGAAGATGGGCAAAGGGCCAAGCCTATGCACTTATGATAGCAGCATGATCCCAAATCAGCCGCTTAAAGAATTCGTTATTAAAGTCGCCAAGGAATTGGGTATCCCGCTCCAATTATCTCAGATAGCTAGAGGCGGAACAGATGCGGGCAGAATTCATATTAGTAGGGCTGGGTGCCCAAGCGTAGTTATAGGGATTCCGACAAGACATATCCACAGCCATGTCAGCCTCGTGAATCTAGAAGATGTAGAGAATACTATTAAGCTTGTAATGGAGCTTGTCAAGAGACTCAATGGGAGGACTGTTGAGAGCTTCATAGCGATATAAGTTACTCCAGCCATCCTTACAAATACGCTTATTACCGCTTTTCAGAATAAGAATGCTATACTTTTCATGGAAAATAATTAAAATAAAATTCGATGTTAAAGGTATAGTTAGTGTGATTAGGATGAGCCTAAATGAGTTTTTAAACGAGATAAGAGAGAATTTACTAAAGAAGGACGCAATACGTCAGGAGATACAATCTCTGGCGAGAAAAACTATAAGAATGGCTAAGCAGGCAATCTTTCTCGTTCACAGAGATATGATAGATAGTGCCGAAAGCATTCTTAAGGAGGCAAGCATAGATGTAAATAAACTTGTTGAGCTATCGAAGACCTATCCCGAGATATGCGTTGGATTAATAGAGACTCCACTTCAGGAGTATGCTGAGGCCAAGGTGTTCCTTAACCTCATTAAAAATGGAACATTTATAAGTCCGGGGGTCGTTGGCGTTCCCGGAGAATCATATGTTCTTGGATTGGCTGATGTTATAGGTGAATTAAGACGGAGGGCCCTCGATCTAATAAGGAAAGATAGGGTGAAAGATGCTGAAGAATGCCTAAATCTAATGGAAACGATATATAATGAGCTGATAGGCTGCGATGATTTGCAAGCGTTAATGCCCGGCCTCAGAAGAAAATGCGATATAGCGAGAAGAATTATAGAGACTACAAGGGGCGATATAACAATGGAGATTAGAAGGGAAATGTTAAATAATAGTATTAGGGATCTACAGAAGGCTTTAGGGTCAATGATGGAGCATGCCAGAGGTTAGCGATATCAGACTACCCCTAAACATAAATTTTTCGCTGGAGAAGGCTAGGAAGACCCAGATAATCCTTTCTAAAATGGTTATTAGAGAGGATCGAATAAACACTCCAATAAGGTATGTTGCTGGAATAGACCTAGCATATACTGATAAATACTCCATTGGAGCGGCTGCGGTATTAAGTTATGAGGATCTTAAGCCAATAGAAGTTAAGCTGGCGGTAACAGAAGTCAAGTTCCCATACATACCCACATTATTATCCTTTAGGGAGATGCCGGCCGCTGCGGCGGCGATAAAGAGGCTTGAGACCAAGCCAGACGTTTTTCTTGTGGATGGGCAGGGGCTTGCACATCCATATCGACTGGGCTTCGCAAGCCATCTTGGCGTAACCCTGAATATCCCAACGATAGGGGTTGCTAAGAAACTCCTCTGCGGAGAGATTTTAAAGGGAGATGGTCTCTGGAGACCAATAATATATGAGGGGGAAGTTGTGGGAGGAGCTGTTTATACGAAACGTGAAGCTAAGCCAGTTTACGTTAGTATCGGTCACAGGGTCTCCCTTGAGACGGCTATAAAAATAGTTCTAGATTGCACAAAGGGACATAGAATCCCAGAACCACTACGCATAGCTCACATACACGCTAAGAAGGCGAAAAGGGATTATTTAAGTAAACATAATTCTTCTTTTAGATTTTCTGGAGAGGGTTGGAATGGGCATCCATCTTAGGTTGATGGAAGCAATAAATAAGATCCGGGATGACTCGCTGAGGAGTAAGATGCTAGATTTGCTGGGAGACCTATCAATCAAAGTTGGAGATAAGAGATTTACTGGTCTGCCACTTAATGAGGCCCCGGCAAGCAGATTACACCACCACAGTTATCCTGGCGGGCTAATCGATCACATTCTTTCAATGCTTAATATCGCTTTCGCATTATGCGACTCTGTGGAAAACATTTATGGGGGGAAAGTTAATAGGGATCTCGTTATATGCGGGATCATACTACATGATATATTTAAGCCATTAACCTATGAGCAGAGGGAGGATGGAAGATATGTCTTCTCGCCGCTCGGAGAACGTATAGATCACCTAACGCTAATTGTTTCGGAACTTTTAAAAAGGGACTTCCCCATAGACTTGATTCACGTTGTAGTCACGAGCCATGGTTCTGGAAGCCCGATATCGCCTAAGACTATTGAGGCTCTAATATGCCACTTAGCCGATGAAGTTGATTCAAAACTTAATGGCGAAATATTGAATGCGGCTAAATATCTAGTTAAGGAAGTAACTAAAGAAGAATGGGAGAAAATGGACGCTAAAACCGCCATGAAGATCTTAGCTCTTAAGGCTGAAGGTGGCTGGGAGGGGTTTAGGGAAGGAATAAAGTTAATTAAGAAGAATATAGAGGCAGAGACATCCTCAACTCCATGAGTCTAGCCCTATTACTACTATCGCCTTTTAGGCGCTTGATAGGCTGAGCTCTAATATTTCGGCAGTCCGTTCTTTCACATCCAGTACGGCAATGGTCGCCCGCTCGGTTAGGTAACCACATGCTTCGCCCGGGTTTATGACAAGTGTTTTGCCGACACTGCTGATCTCAGCCCTATGAGTATGGCCGTAGACAACAACATCATAATAGTTTGAGTTGATCAAGGCTTTAAGCAAGGTTTCTTCTTCTCCGTGCATTAACGCTACCTTTAATCCGCCAACATCTAACTCAGCAAACTTTCCATGAAGTTGGGCACCAATCTCCTCAAATCTCCTCCTCAAAAGATTATGGTCCCCATCATTATTGCCAAGAACTCCAATAATCTTAGCTTTTATAGGCTTTAAACGCAGAACTGCGAAGGGCGCTACGTAGTCTCCAGCATGGAGAACCAAATTAACATTTTCCTCGTTAAGTTTATTGACCGCTAAATCGATCGCCTTAAGCCTATCATGCGTATCGGCAATTATCCCAACCTTCTTAACTTCAGTAAACATTTGTTTTTCTCCTCCCATCTCCAGACCAGAAAGATCATTTTATTTATTACTTGCTCTTTCTCCTATAGCACTTGATTTAACAGTTTTATATTTTGTGAAGCCGCAATGACCACACGCATATCGGTCTCCATGGTCAGCCATAAAGTATCCTGGGCCGCATCTATCGCAGAATGGAAGGAGCCTCTTAAGACTTCCACCCTCAATCTTATAGTATGAGGAGATAGTCTCCTTTTTCTTTCCTTTCCCAGACTTATCCTTCGACATGATCCATCACTTCTCCTTCTCTTGAAGTGTATTTCTGGCTATTATATGTTCTGGTTCAATGAGTCTGGCGTAGTCTGGCGAATCATAGACGTGCGCCTCACCAATAGACATCATTGCTCCAGTCACGCTCTCCATCCTCCTTATAAAAACTCTATCAACTTCAACACCAAGCACACCAGCAATCTTCTCTCTAACCTTTATGCGCGGCGGCGTCGCATCCTTTTCATGCCGCACCATAAAATATACTTCATTCCTCTTGAGCAGCTCATTACGTTTAGTGCTTACTATCTTGATCTCCATCATTATCCCCCAACTACATAGATATTATATTTTCACTTTTGACCCGGCTTATATTCCATTCTTTCTATAATCTCATGCATCCTTTTCTTAGACTCACCATTAACATTTATTACCACAGCCCCCTCACTCGGCTGCCCATATATAACCATTGAGCCATCTGGCGCTACTAGGACTGCAACAATCGTTAGGAGGTCTTCTTCCCCATCAACAATAACTTTAACCGACTCCTCAGAGCTAATAGCCTCACGTATAACCTGCCAAGAATTCTCCGTGATCGTGCCAGCTGGATTAGACAGATATAGGGTTTTGTTAGTTGTATATTTTATCGGCTCAATAGGCTTACGCATAGCCTTATTGTCCACGATGAAAACGTCTACTTTTAGGCCCCCTTCAAGGAGGCTTCTTGAGATTACATCCCCCACAGTTATAATTTTGCTCGGCTTAGCATCTTCAATAATCCTGCGTATAGATTCTACAACCTCCCCGACCTGTCCTCTTATCAAGGATCCAATTGGCTTCTTCAGCTCATCTCTAATGTCTGGTGTAAGTATGTAAGTTCCCACCTTATCTCACCTTAATAGCATACCGACCTTTCCTACTAATCTTTAATATTTTGGCTATAGCTGAGCTCTCTGGGCTAAATATGAAGACTACGCCGCTGAAATCTTCGCTTAAATCCGCTGATCCACAGTTTGGACAGATTTTCTCCTCGGTTATGTAATGGCATCTTCTACAAGCTCTCTCAACCATAGAGAATCTTTATTCCCCCTTCTTAACCTCCTTTTTCTCCTTTGTCTCCAGTTCTCCTCTGGCTTTCTTGATGTCCTCCTCGATCCATTCAATCTTCCCCAAGAATGGTTGTCTAGCGGTTACGCCAATTTTACCGAATCCGGAGCTCTTACTCAATGATACCGCAATTATCCTGACACGCATTTTATCACCTATGCTCACTTTCCTCTTCGTCTCCTTCCCCATTAACATCCCTTGCTTTTCATCGTAAGATATGAAATCGTCCATTATCTGAGAAATATGTAGGAGCGCGTCCACGGGGCCTATTCTAATAAATGCTCCAAAATCTGCAACTTCAACAACTTCTCCCTCAACAACCTCTTGAATCTTAGGTAGAAAAGTTAAGAGTGAAAAGACAACTTTATGGTGTGTTGCCGCGTCGCCCGGAACTATTTTCCCAATCGGGGAGACACGAACATCTGTAACAGCTATTAGATAGCCTAACTCTTCATCTATACTGCCCACGTATTTCATCTTGAGCTGCTCTAATGCGATCTTCTCAAGAGGCTCATTAAACTTGCTGGGCGGTATACGAATAGAGTCCTCAATAGTCACCAAATTAAACGTATTAGCTCACACCCCGTTAGAAGGATGTTTTTATTAATAGAGGCTTATTTAAGATAATGCATATCAAAAAGCTGCTTAAAACTTTTTCTGAGATTTCAAGGACTATTCAAACCTTCTATCCACAATATCAAGAGTCTCTGGCCCAGTTCCTATGAGCGTTACTGGCACTTTTATTTCATCTTCTATTCTCCTGATGAATTCCTTAGCCTCAGCTGAAAGATCACTAAATGACCTTGCACCCCTACATTCTGGGAAGAGGACATCGATCTTAGTCAAAGCCGCCTGCGTAGCGCTATTAAGCATAACTGCCCTCTTAGCCAAGTCAAAATTGAAGGGAGCCGCTCTTCTCCTCCTGCCAGTTACCGAGGCTATCTCAGCCCAACCCCTCCTCTCAGCCTCCTCCCATGGAATCTCTCCGGGAAGTGGTCCAGCGCCAACCCTAGTAACGTATGCCTTAAAGACAACCACGACCTCATCAACCTTTTTGGGTCCAACACCGACATCTGAGCATGCGGCTGACGCTGTAACATCCTTAGAAGTGACATATGGGTATGTTCCATGCCAAAGGGATAGAAAAGTCCCCTGCGTTCCCTCTATTAAAACGTTCTCACCACTATCAATAGCATTATTTACCTCTAATGGCACATCAGTTAAAAACTTTTGTAGCTCCGGAACATCCCTTGCCAGCTTCGCCCTCCTCAGCACCCGGTCGGCATTGCATGGACCAGTTCCACTACCAGTCGTCCCTATCTCGGATGCTAAGTGCCCGGATCTATCTATCTCCATATGCCTTGGCTCAATAATCGCGCATTGCGGATCAAGCCCAACCCTATCCTCAACATTGAGCGTTTTAACTTCGTTTAAGAAGACGTTTGGATCTACAATAACGCCTGGACCTATTAGCAGGCGGCATTTTTCATAAACGAAAGCGCTTGGAACCATTCGAACCCTAAACGTTTTACCTTCGTAAACTACTGTGTGACCGGCGTTTGGTCCGACGCCAGCTCTCACAGCCACACTAGCCTTATCTTTTAGGGCCAAATATGAGATTATTTTACCCTTACCAGTATCGCCAAAAAACCCACATACAACAACTGTGCATGGCATATTAGATAGCCTTCCTTTACATCACTATTAAGAAAGATTCTTAGGGACAAAGATTTAACGTTTTTCTATAATAGTGGTGAAAATAGTATTGGCTTATTAGGTGGATTGAAGATGAAGGTGATTAGGATTATACCAGTTACTGGGATGCCGATAATTAAGGAGGGGGATGATTTAGGGCTCCTTATCTGTGAAGCTGCTGCTAGGCAGGGCACGCCCATTGAGGACGGCGACATAATCGTTGTAACCCATGTTGTGGTTTCAAGGGCTGAGGGAAGCGTGGTGAACTTGAATGAGATTTCCCCATCAAAGTTCGCTGAGACAATAGCTGAAAGGTTTGGCAAGGATCCTGCACTTGTAGAGGTCATTTTAAGGGAGTCAAACTCCATTGTGCGTATGGGCGATGGGCATATAATAACCGAGACAAAGCATGGCTTTATATGCGCTAATGCCGGAGTAGATAAATCAAATGTTCCTGGAGATAGAAATGTAGCTCTTCTTCCAAGAGACCCAGATTTATCGGCTCGGAGGATAAGGCATAGAATTAAGGAGATAACCGGAAAGGATGTTGCCATAATAATCTCAGATACGCATGGCAGACCCTTAAGGGAGGGTGAGATAAATGTTGCCATTGGAGTTGCTGGAATAAAGCCTATACGCGATAGGAGGGGTGATAAGGATCTATTTGGATATACGCTTAGGGTTAAGCGGACGGCAGTCGCGGACGAACTGTCCTCAGCGGCGGAGCTGGTCATAGGCCAAGCTGACGAGGGGATACCGGTGGCAATAATAAGGGGCTATAAATATGAGCCTAGCGAAGACGCAACCGCCAGGGAGCTCATAATGCCTAGAGAAAAGAACCTCTTTGCATAAAATTAAATTAAAATTCTCTTCTTGATTAAGGCTTCAGCCCTTTTTAGGTCTAGGGGGGTATTAATGTTCATAAATGTGCACATTTCTGGATCTATTTCTTTGATAACGAGTGTTGATAGGTAGCGGACATTCTTTAAAAGCGCAATCATTGCTTGCATATTATATTTTCCTGTTTTAAGAGATCTTTTGGCAGCATCTAATGCGGCCTCAGTTCTATAGACGGCTTGGAGCGGCTCTATATAACCATTTGGCCATCGAGGGACAACGGCATTAACCCCAACAGCTATATCAAACAGTAAGCCCACGAGTCTCCCGGAAATAAATGGCGTATCGCATGGTAGAATAATTGAATATTTACCCTTCGCGTTCATTAATCCAGTATAGGCTCCCCTAAGAGAGCACTCCGGAAAACCTTTATCATCAACGATCATTCTGCTGGCTTCTGGAAGCACTTGAGAATATAATGGGATCTGAGAATCATCCTTTAGGCAGACTATGATCTCGTCAACGATGTCTTGAACCTTATTAATAACCCAGGTTATCAATGGCTCATTAGCTAGGTTGATAAGACCCTTACCGTGCCCAAAATATTTTGAGGGCCCACCAGCAAGTATTATTGCCGATTTATCCAAATAATTCTCTCCTAATTCTTTATTCTAGAAATAACATGCTTTATTATTTCCTCGGCTATATTAATGTCCGTTACGGTTTGAAGACCCCTCCATCCAGGCTGGCTATTAAGTTCAACTATGAATGGTCCTCTATCGCTCTCCAAAATATCTACGCCGCTAACCTCGCATCCAATAACCTCGGAGGCTTTCACTGCCAAATCCTCGATCTTCCTAGTGGGTTTGTATGGAGATGGTGTGGCCCCAAGACTAACATTGGTCTTCCAGCTATTGGCAACTCTACGCATAGCCGCTATAACCCTTCCGCCCAATACAAAGAGCCTCAAATCGTAGTTTCCATGCGGTATATACTCCTGAAGATATATGACCTGGTGATGAAACTCTAGAGCCCTGAATATTCTCTCGGCAACATCTGGATCCGACACCCTCGTTGAACCTATCCCACGAGAGCCAAATATGGGTTTCACGACAACGTCGCCGCCGAGCTCATAAAAAGCCCTTAGAGCATCTCTCGCTCTCTCGGTAACTATTGTTCGAGGGACTGGCAGGCCAGCTTCCTCTAGAAGCGTCAAAGCATAGTATTTATCTACAGAGCGCTCGATTGCGTGGGGTGGGTTAATAATATAGAGACCTAGTCTCCTTAGTCTATGCAGAAGATCCATGCGAAAGATTATTTCTTCGAGGGAGCCGCGCCCAATTGGCCGGACAATTACCGCCCTTAATTCTCTCAGAACATCCATGTCTCCGAGAGAGACTTCTGGTCTGATGGCTATCCTCGCCGCTAAGTCCCGAAAACTAAAGCACACTGGCTGGAAACCGCTTTTAACAACAGCTTCCCTTAGCTGCGCTGTGCACCAAGAATCTTCGTTTCTCGTCAATATACCTATCTTTTCCATGGTTCATCATAAAGTGTTCTCAATCATTAGGAATATAGCCTATACCGTCCTATTAAGTTAAGCGGCTATATTTAAGAAGTAGTAAAGCGAGGAATTTAATAGTGATGGTGCTTTAACCTTGGAGGTTTATGTGGGCACCTCTGGTTGGCTCTACATATGGAATGTAGGCGGTAGCCTCGACTGGTATATTAAAAATTCAGCTCTAAACGCTATTGAATTAAATATGAGCTTTTATAAGTTTCCCTTTCCAAGCGCCATTAAATCTTGGAGAGCTAAGGGCTCATGCCTTAGATGGGCTATTAAGGTGAATAAATTGATAACGCATGCCTTCAAGTTTAATGAAAAAGCCCTTAATAGCTGGAGAAAATTCAGAAATCTCTTTGAACCCATGGATCACCTAATAGACTTTTATCTCTTTCAACTCCCACCATCGGTAAAATCATCCTTCCTCCAAAAGATAGAGCGCTTTATCAACAATGTTAATTTAGGGGAACGCTTCGCGCTTGAGCCGAGACACATAAGCTGGTTCAACAATGATGAAATTATTGGTTGGGCTTCTAATCTAGGCATAACGTTAGTGAGCGTCGACTCGCCAGACTTCCCCCTAAAAATCTTTAATTCAAATGGTATCGTCTATGTTAGAATGCATGGGAGGGAGGCATGGTACTCTCACAACTATACGGATGAGGAGCTCTTAGAGGTTAAGGAAAAGATTTTTGATGTTAGGCCGAGGAAGGTTTATGTCTTCTTTAATAATGATACAAATATGCTTGAGAACGCCCAGCGGATGCTATCCCTTCTAAAGTGAGCAGCCTTAAATCATTTTTGCCTCAAGATAATTTGTGTGCGCTTTAGTGACTCTAACCTTAATAAACTCTCCGAGCAGGTCTCTCGAGCTCTTCACGACTATTGGTTTATAGGCGTAGTTCCTTCCAATCCAAGAGTCCCCCGGCCCCTTCTCATCAATTAGTATCTCGCCCTCCCACCCAACCCAACGCATATTCCTCTCAAGCGATATCTTACCCACCAGCTCCGTTGCCATGCGACTTCTGAGGGCAACCTCACCGCTATCAATCTGCTTCATTTTCGCCGCAGGCGTGTTAGGTCTCGGAAAGAACTTTGATATATTGACAATATCGGGCTTAACATCCTCAATTAACTTCAATGTTCTCTTAAAAGCCTCTCTGCTCTCGCCTGGAAAGCCGCAGATAATGTCTGTCGCAATCGTTATATCTGGGATCTCTCTTCTGAAAGATTCAATGATACTCTTAAATTCTTCAACAGTATATTTTCGGTTCATCATCCTCAAAACTTCATTATCCCCGCTTTGAACTGGAATGTGAAGGAACTTGAATATATGCTCATCTTTATATACGCTTATCAGTTCTGGGAGCATCTTAATAGCGTGATTTGGATTCATCATCCCAACCCTAATAAAATATTTTCCATCGATGCTTGAGCACTCTTTGAGCAATTCGACAAGGCTTACTTTAATATCAATTCCATAGGCTCCATTATCCTGCGATGTTAGCCAGATCTCCCTAACCCCCTCCGAGACCGCCGACCTAAGCCTATCAATTATTAGCTTCTTCGGGTAAGAAAAAAGTCTCCCCCTAGCAAACCTAACACAACAATAAGTGCATGCGCCTAAACATCCCTCAGAGATAGGTATAATTTCGATAACCTTATTAAGCCTAATTTTAGGCTGCTCTAGCTTTATTATTGGCTTCTCTGAGAAAAATATCCTGTTTTTTTCACCGTTCTCAGCAGCCTTAAGCGCTAAGAGAATTTTATCAACACTGTATGGATCCAACATTGCTGTAAAATTTGGTGCAGCATTTATTATTGCCCCAAAATTTATCTTGGGTAAACACCCCGCGATAATAAGCGGCTTATTAAGTCCGCTGAAGAAGCGTATCCTCCCAGTTATACGATCCTCAGTGGGCTTCTTTACGCCACAAGTGTTAACTAAAATTATATTGGCATCCTCAATCTTATCAACAACTCTATAACCCGCATTAACTATATGGGCGAGCATTATTTCTGTATCAGCCTTATTTGCGGCACAACCATAACTCTCAATATAAATAGCTTTCCCTAAACCCCCAATACTTTTATCAGTTCCCAGCCTTATACAGGCTATTTCTTCCATAATTTTGACACTAAAAACAGAGATAATCCCGCTAATATAAGCTTGCCCTTCAACTTTTACAAGAAATTGTCTTAACTCATAGATATAAGGATGCTATGAAATAACTGCATTTTTGACAATATTTTAAAATCTATGAATGGAAAGTTTTATAAAGCTAAGGAATGAACATGTTTGAATCATATTTTGTTATTAATATGTAGGTTTTATGCTCTTTTTATGTGAAGTCTTTTTCTGTGGTGATCAAGTATGAAGTTGATAACGATCTATCTTCCTGAACCATACTTAGAGGCATTAGATGAGCTTGTTAACAAGAAGCTTTATCCTCATAGGGCTGAAGCCATCAGGGCTGCTATACGCGACTTAATTGAAGTTGAGTTATGGGGAAGGAAAGGTCATGTCAAAGCTAAGCGATAAGGCTCTACAATATATGTGGAGTGAGAACTTGCCAGGAGGCTTAAGAGAGCCTGGATCCTGCAGAATAATAGTTATTGGCGTTGGCGGTGCGGGAAACAATACTGTAAGCAGGCTTATGGAGTCAGGCATAGCCGGAGCAGAATGCATAGCGATAAACACTGACCTCCAGCACCTGAACGTCACACGTGCCCATCAAAAAATCCTCATTGGCGAAAAGCTCACCCGTGGCCTTGGGTCAGGGGGAGACCCAAACATTGGCAGAGCTGCCATCGAGGAGTCTATTGAGCAGGTCGACAAGCTTTTAAACGATGTTGATATAGTATTTGTGACCGCTGGTATGGGCGGTGGGACTGGCACTGGAGCCGCACCTGTCGTCGCCAAGCTTGCCCGTGAGAAGGGCGCTATAGTTATTGGAGTTGTCACGATGCCATTTAAGATAGAGAAAGGCAGGATTAACATTGCCCTTAAAGGATTGAATGATATGCGAAGGGAATGTGATACAGTCATTGTAATTGATAATAATAAGTTGATGTGGCTTGTGCCCCATTTACCGATAAATGAGGCTTTCAGGGTTGGCGATCAGGTTTTAGCTAATATGATTAAGGGTATAACTGAAGTAGTATCCATGCCAAGTCTGATAAACCTCGATTTTGCCGATTTTAGGACGATAATGAAGCGTGGTGGTGTCGCCATTGCTGGCATCGGGGAGTCCAATGCGCCTAATAGGGCTGAAGACGCTGTCCAAAAAGCTCTCAGGATGCCACTCCTAGACGTGGATTATAGTGGAGCTAACGGGGCATTGATTCACATAACCGGAGATGAGAACCTAACAATTGAGGAGGCAAATACAGTTGGCGAGATAATAACCCAGATGATGAACGATGATGCCCTCGTAATATGGGGCGCTAGGGTCGATCCAAACCTTAAAGGCACTCTTAGAGTTACACTAGTTATGACTGGGGTTAAATCACCATACCTACTTAGCGGGTATAGCTCAAAGGCTCCAGAACTCTATGATTTGGACTCAGAGGTTATAAAGAGGCCAGAGGGTGTTGAAAGGATCAGCATAAGCGATATTGGACTGCAGAAGATCCCTGTTCTCAACGGTTAGTCTCACCTTTTCTTCCCACCGATTTAAAAATGTTTCTAATTCTGAGCGAAAAAGGCATTCCAGTGCCGAGCGGCTTAATTAACCCCTCTTTTATCGCCTCTATTATGGAATCTATACTTCTTTCTTCAGTATTTACGAGCGTATATGCTAGACCAACGGTTTCCACTATATGTGAATCACTTCCGGCTGTCTGCGGCAGGTTATATTTTTTAGCGAACTTCTCACATGCCGTAACATGTAACTTAAAGGGAAAGAAAGATGAGTTTATGACCTCTATTGCATCTAAGCCGAAAGATAAAATTCTAGGGCTAAGCTTTATTCCATCTTTAAAAAATGCTCGTGGGTGGGCTGCTATAGCTATACCTCCACTCTCATGAATTCTCTCAACAGTTTCCTCCACACTTAGCCCCTTTGGAATCGGCTCAGTAATATTTAAACCTATTATATGACCCCCTCTAGTAGAAACCTCTATCCCCGGTATTATTATTGGCCGATTCTCCGCCTCAAACCCCGAGATCATTTTACATGCCTCTAAAGACCCCTCTATAGTGTTGTGGTCAGTTATAGCAACGCCGTCTAATTCCTTTCTCCTAATTTCCGCAAAAAGATCCCTTAGAGATATATTGCTATCTTCAGAGTAACATGTGTGGACATGTAAGTCGATTTTAACTGGCAATCTAAATCACTATCTTACTCTACTTCCAGGTCTTACTGGTTCACTTGGTTCCAGAAGGACTATTTTGCCCTCGTCCTCGGCGGCAAGTATCATAACCTCAGACTCTATTCCAAACACCTGCCTAGGCCTTAAGTTAACTACAACGGCAACGTATCTCCCTTTTAGATCCTCTGGCCTATAATGTTTTGCTATCCCAGCCACAGCGGTTTTAAGACTATCGCCAACATCAATCAGTAGCTTTAGCAGGTTTTGCGCTCCCGGAACCGCTTCTGCCTCAACTATCCTTCCGACACGAATATCTACTTTCGAAAAGTCCTCATAGGATATTTTCTCCGTCCTTTCCCTAATCTTCTCAAGCATACTTTGTAAATCCTCCTCGGAAAATCTCACTTTGGTGAACAACGGCTCAGCTTTTTTAATCTTATGGCCTGGTGGAAGCGGCTTATAAGCGTCGTCCCAAGAAAACTTTTCTGAGAGGCTCAGTATTTCACGGAGCTTGCGTATAGTTATCGGTATAAACGGCTCTAATATTACTGATAGAGCCTTAACTATCTGAGCTGAAACATATAGCGTGTTTGCGGCTACTTGCGGATTTAATTTTATTGTTTCCCAGGGCTTCCTTTCATTTAAGTATTTATTTCCAATTCGGCTCAATTCAATGGCTTCCCGAAGGGCTGCCTGGAGCTGACAATTCTCGAGCAATTCATCAACAGCCTTAACCTTCTCTATAATCGTGCTCAGCATATTCTTGTCTAAGCTATCTAGGTCCATTGGATCTGGAATGGCGCTGTCGAAATATGTGTTTATGAATTTAAGAGTCCTATGTATAAAGTTTCCGAGGGTATCATTTAGGTCAGCGTTCACCTTCTCAATAAATACCTTCCATGTGAAATCAGAATCTTTTGTCTCCGGCCTTATCGCTATTAGCGTATACCTCCAGTAATCTACTGGAAACATCTCGAGGGCCTCATCTATCCATATGCCCACTCTTCTACTTTTTGAAGACTTCTGGCCGGCAAAAATAAGCCACTCATTAGTGCAGACGTTCCATGGCAGGTTATAGTCTTCATGTGTAGCCATCAAGAGAGCTGGTAAAATCAGCGTGTGGAATGGTATATTATCCTTACCTATAAAATAGAGAATCCTTGCATTTTTATCAAACCAATACTCCCGCCACCTATCTCCATCACCATGCTTCTTAAAGTATTCTATTGTCGCTGAGACATAACCTAAAACTGCATCAAACCAGACATATATTGTTTTATTCTCAGCGCCAGCGAAGGGTGCAGGTATGCCCCACTTATTATCCCTAGTTATCGGCCTGGGTCTCAAACCCTCTTTAAGAAGATTTAGGCTGAAGTTCCTCGCGTTCTCAGGAAGTCTTTTATTCCCCTCTATATATGCTAAAAGCTTATCCGCGAACTTTGGCATATCAAAATACCAGTGCTTAGCAATCTTTACCGTTGGTTTTTCCCCGCATACAGTGCATTTCGGCTCAATCAGCTTAATTGGCTCTAGCAGGCGCCCACATTGTTCACATTGATCCCCACGCGCCCGCTCATACCCACAATATGGGCATTTTCCCTCAATAAACCTATCTGGTAAAAAGCGCTGGCACCTCTCGCAGTAAGGCAGCTCATCCTCCTTAACAAATATGTAGCCGTTCTTCTCTAAACTGAGCATAACATTCCGGACAAATTCCTTATGAACTTCACTCTCAGTTCTAGTATAGTTATCGAATGATATAGCCCATTTCTTGAACAGGAGTGAGACAATTTCGTGATTTCTATCAGTTAACTCCTTTGGCGATATGTTCTGCCTTATCGCTTCAACCTCTATTGGAGTGCCATGCTCATCCGAGCCGCTCACAAAGAGAGTCTCCTCTCCCTTAAGCCTATAATAGCGGGCGATAACATCTGCTGAGAGAATGGGCAGAAGATTTCCTAGGTGAGGTATATGATTAATATATGGCCATGCCGCAGTAACTAAAACCTTGCCGAGCTCAATGCACCCCCATAGCAAAATAATTCCGAGATCCAATACTTAAATAAAACGCTTAAAATGTTATCCTAAACTCATTGTTTCCTCTCTATTCTTTTTCTATTCTTTTAACATCAGTCTTAGTACCTACATAGACCGTATGCGCCATCCCCAAAAATAGGCCGGTTTCTACAACCCCCGGAATCATCTTAAGCTTTCTATTTAATTCGTATGGATCCTCAATAACCTCGAAGTCTACATCTAATATAAAGTTTCCATTATCGGTTATGTATGGTGCGCCCCCTTTCGTTACACGCAAAAATGGTTTTCCACCAATTTTTCTTATTTCCCTAGCCGACAAGGGCTCCGCAAAGGGAAGTACTTCAACTGGCACGGGCTGACCTCTGCCGAGCTTATCGGTCAGCTTTCTCTCGTCTACAATTATTATCAACCGCTTAGATGCGGCTGCTATTATCTTTTCCCTCGTTAGGGCTCCACCCATACCTTTTATTAAATTTAAGTTTAAATCTATTTGATCGGCACCATCTATCGTTAAATCTATTTCTGGATGCTCATACAGGGTTGTCACAGGTATACCAGACTCAACTGCCAGCAAGAACGATTGATATGAGGTTGGTATTCCTAGGACGTGCAGATTCTCCTCCCTAACCATGCGCCCAATCTCTTTTATAGCATATGCCACAGTGGAGCCGGAGCCGAGACCTATAATGAAGCCATCCTTAACATTCTTAACAGCCTCTAGAGCAGCTCTCCTCTTAGCATCCTCAATCCACTCTAAACTCATGTCACTCCTCAACCTCTATTTGATTTAGCCTGCTAAGAACCTTTTCTATCTCAGCCACTATTTTTTCAATGCTCCTATCAGCCTCCCCCCTCTCGATAGGCTCAACCGTTTTTTCTTCAGCCTCACCCTTGACTTCGCTTCCCTCAACGGCTTTAGGCTTAACGGTCTCCCTCCGCCTCCTCTGTGCAGGTGGCGCGGGCTCTCTCTCAGCCTGCTCCTGCCGTGCAGATGTCTGCTCGCCTACTCCCTCTATCTTAGTTTCCTCTTTTACGGGCTTAACAGCATGCTCAATGGTCTTTAGACCAGCCATCAACTTTAACTCTTCAATCCTCCTGTTGATCATATCAAGTCTCTCAGAGAACGTTTTAATGAATTCTTCCCGCATTCTCTCCAGCTCATTGAGTGCTATAATCGATTCTCCGCGGGTCATCTCCTCCCTAACCCTCTCTAAATCCTCCCTATACTTTTTAGCCAGCGCCTCCCTCTCCTCAGGGGTTATCTTCCCCTCAGCTTGGGCCTCGTAAAGTCTTCTGAGGGCGTAGCTTAAGATTTCCCTCTCAACATCGAGCACTCGCAACCTACCTTTAACTTCTCCAATAACATTCTCTGGAACAGACCTTCCGCTGGATAAAATTTTCTCCGTCGCTATAGTGTTCTTCACGCCGCCCTCTAGCCCTCTCCTTCTCTCGCGTTCAATCAAGAGTAGCGTTATTAATGCTACCATGGTGACGCCAAATATAATAGTTAGATAAAACCATATTTCTTCAGGCAACACTTCAGCCCCTTATCCCACAATATTTTTCAGCATAATTAACAAGATATAATTTTCCATGATCTATGAGTCCAGTATATCGCCGCTTAACTTCTTATTAGAGTTATCCTGTAGTGACATGGAATGAGTATAGACAACTGGCGCATATGTGGTCTTTTGTCTAATCAGCTTTAATATCTTTGGTCTCATTATATCAAGAAAAGCTCTCATCCGCAATTTTCATATCTATAAGCTTTAAAGTTTAGTAGGATAGCCATCCACGTCTAATCTTGTGCCCATACCTGCCGGTGAGTGGAACGAACGCTACTCCCCCAAGATCCTCCTTAATTATCCTATCATCCTTCAGTTTTCTAACGCGTATTAACGTCTGATAGAAACCAATTTCCCCAACTGGTATAACCATTACTCCTCCAGGCTTAAGCTGCTCCTTCAATGGTTCGGGTATGTCTGGGGCCGCCGCAGTTACAAGTATCCTATCGTATGGCGCCTCCTCAGGATAACCCATGGAGCCGTCACCGCAAATGACAGTAACCCTATCATTATAACCAGCTCTCTCAATATTCCTTCTAGCGAACTCTGCCAGCTCCGGTATAATCTCTACAGTATATACATGCCCCCACACCTCCCTTGGGGCATCACTAGGCGCAATTATCTCAGCTATGGTTGCGGCGTGCCAGCCAGATCCAGAGCCAACCTCGAGAACCTTATGCCCAACATCCAGCTCAAGAGCCTCATTCATTATAGATACCATGTCTCGCCGGGCTAATCAAGTCGATTAGCCCTGTGGCGCGGAAACAGTTTGCCCATAACCTATCGGGAGCGGCGTATCAACCGCAGCATAAGGCTTCTGATCCTCTGGAAGAAACAGGCTCCGAGGCACAAGCCTCAAAGCCCTAATAACCCTCGGAGACCTAAGTATACCTAACGCAACCAGGTTCTCAATAAGCTTTTCCCACTCACCCTCAGACAATACTAAACCCCCAATCAATACAAATCAAGCACATAAACTTAAAACATTAACGTTAGCTGCCAGAAAAACCTTATAGGAGGGCCAAAAAATAATATACTCTGATACAAATGCGGCCGTCGTCTAGCCTGGTCTAGGACATCGGCCCCCCGCGCCGACAACCCGGGTTCAAATCCCGGCGGCCGCACCAATACCCCTAGTTCTGGTGCGGTTAACATAAGCCCAACTTTTAAATCTTCAGCTACAGAGTTTAATGTAACTGCGGATATACATTATTATGCTAGTAGGCTTCGTAGGGCTGGGGAGGGAATCAACCAGCTGGAGAACAGCAGCCTATTACTATTATTTGAGCGCTCCTGGATTATCGGCTAGTAGGGTTTTCACCAGAACATTTATATTTTCCAGGTTTACTTTTTTATTCTGGTGTTGGTTTTGAGTCAGGTATCAGTATCTAGGGTTGGTAAGAAGGGAGCTATCTATATACCTAAGCATATATGTGAACAGCTGGGTATAAGCGAAAATGATAGGGTTCTGATGAGGGTTGAGGGTGGCAAGCTGATCTTAGAGTTTATACCTGACCCTCTCTCCCTAGCCATAAAAGTTAAGAAGTGGGCTAAAACAACAGTTGAAGATTTTGAGAGGGAGTCTGAGGAGGAGCAGAATGAGCTCTACGCCACTTAGGGTGCTTCTGGATTCCACATATATTCTTCCAAGCTTCGGAATCGAGGTAGAGGGACTATCCGTTGATCATATTATTCGGCTTAGAGAGGCTGGTGTCAAAGGTAAAGTCAAGTTTTACTGTTTATCGGTTGTCTGGGTTGAGGTTATAGGCAAAGTATGCAGGGAAATGGAACGTTTAAAAGAGGATATGGATGATGTGATAGGGGTGGCTGTTAGATCCCTCTTAGAGTCAGGCTTCTATGAATGGCTTACGCCTACATGGAATGCCGTTAAAGTGGCCTTCAAGCTAAGGATGCTGGGGCATAAAGATAATGTAGATAACCTCCTCTACGCGACATCCATTGAGAATAATATGCTCCTACTCACAATGGACGAAGAGCTCAAGAAATTCCTACTAAAAAACAATTTCAAGGCCGATAACTTATTGGATCACGAGGGTCTTCTGAAAAAGATATCATATTAGCCAGCAAAACTTACTTCACTCTCGAAAATAGAAGACAGAATGCTGGAATCTCGGGGCTAAGCATATTTTTACGCGCTCTTCTCCTCCCCTCATCAGTTTAAGGGTACGGCTCAGCCTAAAAATTATCTCTGGAAGCTCGTTAATGAAGGAAGTATTTTATGTGGTAATTTCTGTAGTTGATGCTACGTTGGTGTATTTTTTGGCGGTATCTATAAGTTTCTTGTCGTCGGTTATTAGGGTTAATTTGTTTCGTGCTGCAATATAGATGTAGGATGCATCGTAAATAGTTATCCCCTCTTTTACAGCTATTTCCAGCACCTCTTTTTCAAAGCCCCTCATCGTATATAACTCTAGTACATTAAAGATGTTGGATAGCAGCTCAATTAATCCATAGGCTACCTCCACCCTTATTCTCTTAAATATGTAGCACTCCTTCCAAACCGCATTAATGGATTCATAGATGGCGAGGTCTATAGTGCATCCCTTTGCGAAAACCTTTACATTTCCCCTCTTCACAAGATTCAGTATAGCGCTCGCGTCGTAAAGGTACAGAGCTATCTACCTTCCCTATCTTCCCGTATCACCTTAACTATTTCTTCGTCGGGTATATGGGACAGCTCTCTAGAGAACTCTCTAGATAGTCTCTCTAGCTCCTCAAGCATCCGCCTCTTAACCTCCTCCTCGAGGGCTCTCCTAATAATAGAACCAGGCTTTATATTATACCTATCTAGAAGCTCCTTCAACCTCCTTGGAACCTTAGCAGAGACCGTAACATACCCCACTCAAAACACCTAAGTAGACATTTACGGTAGACCTATATAAAGTTTTCATAAATTTCCTACTTTGTATACACGAAAAGAGAAACTCAAACAAGATTGGAAGCGCTGCAGCCGCCTAAACTGGCGGGGTCTCCATCCACCACACCTTTACGTCTCCTCCCCTCCGTTGAGAGCACATACGTTTGTAATTTTCCTCTCGCTTGCGCCGCTATAACATACATTTTTCCAGCACCATTTATGCTGGTCAAGAAGGGTTGAACCCTTCAGCAGCCTCATAATAGTTTAGGAGCACCTTGAGGACCCACTCAAGATGATGCTTTCCCCGCTCACATTGATTAAAGACCTTTTATATCTTCTGGGCCCTCAATCCTCAACACGTATTTGTCCAAATAGGCGACGCAATCGCGTATGTGGTCGATGCTCACATAGCCCTTTTTAAGCATAATAAACCCTCCGCCTAAGTTTATAGTGTTTTCATGCTAAAATAATTTCCCAATCAGGGTGATTGGCTTTCCTAAATCCTTGAGTATTTGAAATGAGCTAAAATTTAGCAAGCGCCTAGATGGGCTGTGAAACTATTTGCGGGATGAATGGCACCGAACTATGGGCCTCAAATCTCGGCGTACCAAAGAATCTTGTGATGCTCCTATATAGTTGTGGGCGGAAGTATTTTATTATCGTCCTAATATTATTCGCCGTTTATCCCCGTCAATTTTATTGCTCCTCCTTTCTCAACTAGAATTGTGTCTTCTATGCGGGCTCCGCCCAGTCCAGGGATATATATCCCTGGCTCAACGGTTACAACGTTACCTGCAAGCAGCAAGTCTTCACTTAATGGCCCTAGCATCGGAGGCTCATGAATGTCTAGCCCTACACCATGACCCAAATTATGGATAAAATATTCGCCATAACCATTCTCCACAATAAATTTTCTGGCGGCTTCATCGATCTCTTTTGCTTTAATGCCCGCCCTTATATGATTTAAGGCTATCCTCTGCGCACCCACCACTATCTCATATATGTGCTTTTGCATCCGCGCTCCTTCCCCAACGATAACCGTTCTAGTCATATCTGCACAGTATCCACGATATTTAGCCCCAATGTCGATCACGACAAAGTCTCCATCCTTGATCTCGCGCTCGCCTAAACCCCCATGCGGATATGCTGTTTCCGGCCCGCTACAAACTATTGTATCAAATGCAACTCCGCTTGAACCCAATTTACGCATCTCATACTCCGCCTCGGCGGCAACCACCCACTCCTTTATACCAGGCTTAATGACTTCAAGGGCCCTCTCCATCCCCCGACTCGTTAATTCAGCCGCCCTCTTTATGAGCACCAATTCACTTTCATCTTTCACTTTCCTCAGAGACCAGATAACGTCTCCTAGAACCTCAAACCTGACTTCCTCCAAGGAATTTTTTATTCTCCAATATTCAGATACATCCATTTTGTCGAGCCCTATGGACTTAAAGCGCCCCCTTAAAACCACGTCGGAGATCTTCTTTTCAATCTTCTCGCCAATCCCCACCAGCTCAATGAGAACGTTTTTGGCAAGGCTTTTGGCAGCCTCGTAATTCACCGAGTTTACGAAAAGTATATTTTCTCCCTCAACCGGAATTAAGAGCTTCAACCCCCATGGAAAGCCGGATAAATAATATATGTTCTTTTCATCGCTCACTAAAAATGCATCAAAACCTATCTCAGCGAGCTTTTCCCTTACCTTCTTCATGCGTCTCTCATACGCCAAGCAGGACACCAAGTTAAATGTCTATTATGCCTGCTGATGAGGTTTACTAAATAGATATTTTACGCAGAACCTCCTCCGGATCAAACTTTTCTTGGGATCTTATTGAAGCCTCCTCTACATATATCCGGATAGCATATTTGATTGGATCGACTCCAACTGGTATAAAATCTTCTTTAGCACTAAAATATTCCATGAGAGCTGCAGAGCACATAAAGCTTAAAGCTTTATCCTCGAGTCTCGCTGAGAACATGAGAGTATCATCTTTTATCTCGGCAAGTATAGTTTCTCTAGCCTTGGCGATTAGGCGATACGCCTCCTCAGTTATCATCACTGACTTATATGGAAACTCATTTTTAACAAGAGGGTGTTGCGTTTCAATTGCATAGACAAGGGTTAGGTGATCCCTTATCGCCTGCGCCATTCCTCCAACATCCAGTTTTCCAAGAAGGATCCTCATTTGGCTCTCAGCTATCTCCATAAATCGCCTCTTGGTTAAACGGTGAAGCCTACATAACATCCTATCCTCAATAGCTCTGAAGTTCGGATCCTGAATCGTTACATTATACCCCCTTTCGCGAACCGAAACATTATAGTTTACGACAAAAAATGAAGTAAACCTATAGGGGCCTATAGCCTCCCGCTGTGTCTCATATCTTATCTCGCCCTGTTCAATAGCAATCTTAAGCGGCTCAACCATGCCCTTATATCTGAAGAAATCATTAAACTCTGGAACAATAAAATTGAAGGTTCTCCCGGAATATGCCTGCCCTATCCTAATGAACCGAGCTGGGGTCATCCCTCCGCAGTAGCGGTTTCTTCCAGGTATTCCGTGGGCTGGCAACCCCATGCTCACCTTCCCAAATATTATATCCCTCGTTGCAAAACTCTTCCCTGTTCCAGGGTCTCCGAAGAGAGCCAGAGACCACCCTGTCCTCTTAACAACCTTTCCAATAGGATTAATTACTTCAGCGTTCGCCAACCCATACTGTTGAGTTAAACTAAGCAGGCTATCAAAATATAGGATTGGCCCAAAGAGACCTTGAAGGTAATTTGAAAGCTTCAATATGCTAAAGTTCTTGCCAAACTTTACAGTCTCCTCAAGCCTATTCTCGATTAAATCAGACAAATAAGAATTTAGCTCTAAATCCATCCTCTCAATAAGTCTTCTTTCCTCGGCTAACAGGTCTATTTTCTTCTCGATTAAATTTACGTCTCTAGCCCTAGGCTCCGTTTGATGCTCTCTCCCCCCACTTATTTCAGCCCTAACTAATGGGAGAGTCTCCTCAAATATCTTCCACTCCCTATACTTCTCGCCGATGTAAGACGCGAATATTATTCCTAGGTCCTCCAGCTCGCTTAGCATCTCATAAGCCTGCGGTAACCTAGCTTTCTCCTTAATAGCATATGAGTCTATAACGCCCCCAGCCTCAATTATAGCCCTTAGAAAGCTTATTCCATCTGAGCCGTAAATCGCTTTAAATTTACGTAGTCTCTCCTTTATGATATCCCACGAACCCCTAAGGGAGAAGCTCCCATTAATTAGCGTGTAATACTTACCCTTAAAGACCGCCCATCTTCTAGGCTCATATTTCTGGAAGATTTGCTTTAAAGTTTCATCAGATATCCTTGAAGATATTTCAACCGAGGCCTCATCCTCATCAATCTCCCAACAACAAGTAAACCTTTCAAAGTAGGGTATTTTTAGCCATCTGCCGATCTCAAAGAGCTGACTTATAGAGTAAGCTCTCTTAAGAAGCTCCCTCCTCTCAGAAATCTTCACATAATCCTCTGAGATCAAATCTTCCCCGCTCAACCATCCTCTAAGAAAACTACTAGAATAGTTTACTTGGTTTCCTAAAAACCTTTATCTTTTCTAGAAAGCCTTGAGAGCTTTATTTCAGAGACTATTTTTATTGGCGCGATAATGCTTTATCATAAAAATGCTGATAAATGGTAGTCGCATACCTCTTTTTGAGCGATTAAAGGTAAACTTTACATTGAATAGAAAAATTAAGGATTAAGCCTATGTATTTTCCCCTTCACCGAACTTTCATCTAAAACATGGCCAATAAGCATCCAATAAATCTTTTAACTGGTTAACTATCTTCTTAACTCTGTCTATATTCTGCCATGGATTGGGTGGGGCTGGATAATAATCCTCTACATTGTTCTCATTATCTAATTCCGCTATGCCAGCTATTAACGCATACCAACAGTAGGGTAAGACATGAATGTTATATCCACTTGCAATGAGGAGGACAGCCCTTCCATTACATACTTCGTCTGACACCTGGCTTATTAGACGTGCCATTCTGAAGAAGCCCTTAGCTGTCAGCCCAAGGCTCCCCAGATGGTCAGCGAAGTGGGCATCGCTCCCACCATTGGCTATAATAATTTCAGGCTTAAACTCCCTTACAAGCGGCGGAAAAATTTCCCTTAAAGCGTAGAGATAAGCTTCCTCACCAGTTCTCATAGGGAGCGGAATATTTACGTTATATCCAGTTCCTTTGCCATACCCTATCTCATTAATGAAGCCGCGTCCTGGATAAATGGTCATCGGATCTTGGTGTATTGAGATAAAGAGTACTGTCGGATCCGAATAGTATATGTCACTTGTTCCATTTCCCGCATGGACATCATAGTCGAGAACTAGAAATTTTTTCACCTCGAATTTATCTCGCAGATATTCTATCAGGATTGATATATCATTGAAGAGGCAGAAGCCGCCGCCATAATCCCTGCCAGCATGATGAAAACCCCCTCCGAGAGCTACAGCCCTCTCAAACTCGCCCCTAAAAATAGCCTCTCCAGCCTTAACAACCCCGCCAATAATATACATTAAAGCCTCAAGAATCTTTTCAGAGGTCGGTGTATCTATATCATATGGTTCATTCATCATGGCTAAACGATATATGTAATCAACATACTCCTTACTATGCACGCTGAGAAGAACATCCCTTTTAATCGGCTCCGGCTTAATTAATGATATATTTGGCAGATTAAAAAGCCCTTTTTTCTCAAAATACTCCATAGCCTTTATGAACCTGTCTCCCCTAAAGGGATGGTTAACGCCTAAATCATATTGAGCGAATTTTTCATGATACGTTATGCATGTTTTTCTAGGAGACAAGTTTCTCTCCCAAATATCTTTGCTTCGGATTTGATCAGCGCGTCTCTAAATATCTGCAATGCCAGCATATTAGGTTTACTGTTTATGGAAGCTAACTCTTATTCCAATTCCAAAGTATATACATTGGAGCGATAAGTCTCTTCACGATATCATTTTTTGGTTCTCTCAAGATTTCCTCGGGCTCACCGCATTGCATTATCTTGCCAGAGTACATTATTGCGATCCGATCACCAAATTTGAAGGCATCCTCTGGGTTATGCATCACGCAAAGTGTTGTTACGCCAATCTTCCTCTGCAGATCTTTCAGGTTTGATATAACCTCGCTCTTAGTCATCTCATCAATATTGCTAAGTGGTTCATCAAGCAGTAGAAGGGATGGCTTTATCGCAAGAGCTCTGGCCAGAGCTACACGTTGCTTCTGCCCACCACTCAGCTCCCTCGGTTTTCGCTTTTCAAGCCCCTCCAAACCGACTATCTCCAATAGGCTTCTCACAATCTTATCAATTTCACTTCTTGGATAGCCCTTAACCTTCAGGCCGAAGGCTATGTTCTCATAGACATTTAAGTGCGGGAATAAGCCAAAGTCCTGCGGCACATAACTTATATTTCTCTCCTCAATGGGCAAATTAGTAATATCCTCATCACCTAACAGTATTGACCCCTTGTCTGGCTTTAAAGCCCCTAAAATGACTAGTAGCAAAGTTGTCTTGCCGCATCCGCTGGGGCCCATGATGACCATTAGCTCGCCTGGCTTCACAAATAAGTCAACTCCATCTAAAGCCTTAACGTTACCAAAGTATTTTGAGACCCCCTGAACAGAGAGGCTCCTCATTCACCTTTCCTCGCAATAAATCTAAATGAGAGAAGAGCCGCTATTGATAAGCTCTCTGTTATAATGGAGGCAGCTATAGCTACTTCTGGGCTCTCTCTAGAGGCTAAATAGATTAGTGCTGGAAGCGTCTCTGTTACCCATGGAATGGCGCCTGCGAAAATTAACGTTGCAGCTAGCTCACCCATAGCCCTAGCCCACGTTAGTGAGAAACCTGCAATTAGATCTCTAAAAGTCATTGGGAGGAGAATTCTGCTTAAAATGTGACTGGTCTTCGCCCCCAAAGATCTGGCTATCACGTCTACCCCGCTCTCTTTTATCTCATAAAAGCGCCTGGCAGCAAAGCTTATTGTGAAGGGTGCCGACACATAAAACTTTGCTATTATCACTGCTACATAGGTGTAGGCTAAGCCGAAGCGCCCAAACAAAAGCAAGTAGACTAGTCCCTCTGTAACCGGAGGAAAAGTTTGTGGAAGATCTATCAAAAACATTTCAAGAATATGTTTCCCGCGAATATTAGAGTAGGTTAGTATATATGCGACGGGGATCGCCGCCACTACGGCCAGAAAGCCCACAAAGAATGCTGAAGAGACACTTATCACGATTGCCCCATGAACCCTATTATCAAATAGTGCATTTAAAACAAGATTCCATTTTTCGCCAACGGCAACATAAAGGTAAAGAATTGATATAAACATATAGGCTATTACAGCTGAAGCCATTAACTTTATTGCAACCTCAAGTTTATCACTCATCTTTCCACCTTAAGTAAACGCCTGAGAAGCAGTCTACTTTTGAGAACTCAAAAGTAATATTGCCTGAGCAAGGTCTCCTCCCGTTTGCTCGAGTGCCGCTCTTGCCTTCTCTAAGCTTACATTTGCCTGCTGAGCAACTAAGATGACATCCTCCTCTGGGATCTGAACCTTCTTCACAAAGCTTTTTTCAGTAATCTTCTCGCCAGATATTTGAAAAACCTTCTGCCCTTGAATCTCAAGGACGGTGACCTCTGGGTTCTCTATTATTATCTCCATGTCCTTAGCCTTAATTATAACCTCATTTGCCTCGATGGTCTTCATGCTCATGCCCATGCGCTGTAAGAGCCTTTTCGCCTCCCGCGGGCTAAGTCTTCGCATGATTTAATCCCCAAAATAAATTCTTTCCCTCACCAATATCAATTTATTTTCATCTTTCACATCTGCCCTTACGCACTTTAACAGCGACACCCTTCTTAAAGGCTTTCATTTCATAGCCGGAGAGCAACGCTCTGCCAACTGCTATAACGTTTTCGCTGCCATCTATGACTATGACCTCCTCCCTCGGGCGGATCTCCTCATCAGCGTCCACAACGTGCTTAGCGAATACATCGTTCCCTTCCTCAACGAATGGAACAACGCTATCGTCTATTTTAACCCATAAGCGCTTCCGCCCCATCAACGAAAAGGCTCTCCGCGCCCCCTCAATAGTCAATGTAAAAAGCCCGGTCATCGGGTTCAATGCCGCTAAAAGCTTCCCGTCCAAATAAATATATCTCATCCTACCAGTCCTCTTAGAGAAAACAATATTAACATTATCTGGAAGCATCTTTTCTCCAATCTTTTCACCAAACTGATAATCAAATATTTTCCTTGCGTATTCCAAGGCACTTCCCAGGCTGATCCTTAATTCTCCTTCCAAAGACTCACGCCAACATTATTTGGGCAAATTTTGAAATAAATAATTTTAGGTTTAACATTAAATATTTATTGACTGAGCAACAAAGGTGCTTTACTTTGTATTGTGATGTTTGCGGCCGTGAAATCGTTGGAAAGCCCTACATGGTGATCATTGAAGGAGCTAAAGTGACCACATGCGCCGAATGCGCGAAACTTGGATCTGGCTACTGGAGCCCGAAAGATAAGTTTACCCAGAAAAAAGTTGCTCCAAACTTATTGAAGGATACAAACTTAACCGTAAGAGATAAACATCCCCGCGAGCAGCTTCCATTAGATGATCTTGAGATAATCGAGGATTTTGGATCAATAATTAAAAAGGCTCGTGAGAAATTAGGTTTAACACCCGAGGATCTTGGCAAAATGATTGGAGAAAAGGAATCTGTAATAAAGAAGATTGAGGGTGGAAAAATTATTCCTGACATTAGGTTAGCAGCCAAACTTGAACGCGCATTAAAGATAAAATTATTAGTTAAGCAGCCCGAGATAAACTTTGATAGATCAATCAGCAATCTAACGAAAGGTAAGAGGACTGTTACGTTGGGCGAGATTGTTCAAATAAAGGGTGATGAGAGGGGAGAGATAGACGAAGAGTAAGGCGATAATAGTATATCGAAGAGAACCACACGAGCAATCGTGCATAGAGGAGCTTAAAAGCTTAGCAGAGGCAGCTGATTATGAAGTTGTTGGTATAGTTGAGCAGGTGAGAACTCCTCATCCACGCTATAACATTGGTCCTGGGAAGGCTAAAGAACTCGCTCAAATGGCTAGAGATTTAGGAGCGGAGAAGATAATTTTTGGAAACCAGCTTAAGACAGTCCAGATCTACAACCTTGCCAAGATAACTGGCGTAGAAATAATCGATCGTTTCCAGCTAATTTTGGAGATATTTATTAAGAGGGCGTCGACAAAAGAGGCAAAATTGCAGATTGAATTAGCGCGACTACAGTATGAGCTGGCTCATGCGAAAGAGAAAGTTAGACTCGCTAAGATGGGTGAGCAGCCCGGCTTTCACGGGCTGGGTAGATATGAAGCGGATGTCTATTATAATGCTATTAAAAGGAGAATTCATAAAATTCAGGAAAAGCTTAAAGAGATTAGAAAGTTAAGAGAGATACATCGGGCGCGCAGGGCTGAGCTCGACTTCCCACTAATATCATTAACTGGATACACAAATTCTGGCAAAAGCACACTTTTTAACGCTCTGACAAAAGAAAATGTTTTGACTGGTCCTGAGGTCTTCACAACCCTCTCTACAACAACAAGAGCTATAGAGATTTTTGGAGAGAAGGCTTTCATAACAGATACCGTTGGATTCATAGATCGCTTGCCCATAACCCTAATTGAAGCTTTCTACTCAACATTAGAAGAAATCACATACTCTGATCTAATCTTACTAGTTGTTGATGTAAGTGACCCCCTCAATGAGATCTTAAGGAAGTTTGCAGCCTCCTTTGAAGTTTTAGAGAGAATAGGCGCAACAGGGATACCTACAATAGCCGTACTAAATAAAATCGATCTGTTATCCCAGAAGGAACTTAATGAGAAGATCAAACACTTAAGCGCAGAGTATACAAACATAACATTCGTTCCAATATCCGCTCTCCATGAGACCAATTTAGACCATCTTAAGATGGAAATAGCAAAGATTCTGGGGAGATATAAGGATTTAACTTTCTCAATACCAGTATGTGAGGAAACCTTCTCCTTCCTTTCATGGGTTTATGAGAATGCAAATGTATATAGAGTGGCATATAACGATGATTCCCTTACAGTTCACGTTGGCGCGCCACAAAATTTAGCAGAGAAAATTAAATCTTTTGTTAACAGAATTGGTGGTAAGGTTGTGCAATCAGTATAATTGGCGGGTCTTTGTTCTTAGACTTGGGCATAGGCCCGAGAGGGATAAGCGTGTTACAACACATGTCTTCTTAGTTGCTAGGGCTTTTGGCGCTCATGGGGCATTCTATAGCGGTTGTAGGGATGAAAAGGTTGAGGCAAGTATTAGAAGGGTTGTGGAAGTGTGGGGGGGACAATTTAGTGTAGAATATGTTGAAAACTGGATTAGAAAAATGAGAGAGTGGAAGAGAAGTGGTGGTGAAGTCATACACTTAACCATGTATGGTCTGCCATTGGACGAAGTTATTCAGGAGATAAGGAACTCTGGAAAAGATAAACTTATAGTTGTTGGCGGAGAAAAGGTTCCAAGAATTGTTTATGATATTGCTGATTGGAATGTCTCAATAACGTTCCAACCACACTCAGAGGTTGGGGCTTTAAGCGTTTTTCTACATGAATTATATATGGGGAAAGAGCTCAAGAAGGAGTTTGAGGGCGCAAAAATAAAAATTATTCCAGAAGCAAGAGGAAAGAGGATTATAAAGACCTCATAGGAAGAAGCGCTTTTTCCCAAATTTTTCCGATTAATTTAAGTTTGCTAAAAGCTAAAGTATAATTGTGTTTGCTATCTTTGAGAGCGATTAGCATGCCAGTTGTAAGTCATGATATGTTAATTAAAGTTGCGTGCGCTATTGGGGGCGAGGATGCAGCTAAGATAATTGAGGTTCTCAGTCAGAATGATGAGATGACTGAAGATGAAATAGTGTCTAAAACTGGAATAAAGCTTAATGATGCCCGAAAGATGCTCTATAAACTTTATGAACACTCTATAGTTGGGCTGAGGCGAGTTAGAAGTAAGGATACTGGCTGGTTTACATTTTATTGGAGGATACAACTAGATCAGGTTGAGGGCTTCATAATAGGACAAAAGAAACGTATACTGGAAAAGCTTGAGAAGAGACTTGAATATGAAAATAGTCACAGCTTTTATTACTGTTATACGCCTGGATGCAAGCGCTTATCTTTTGAGGAAGCGACGGAATACCTTTTTAGATGCCCTAAGTGTAACAAGCCGCTATCATATTATGATAATAGTAAAATTATTGAGAGTATTAGAAAGAAGATTGAAAAGATTAAGAGTGAGCTAAATGAGTGAGAGACTGCCCTCACCTGAAGAGGCTATTAAAATCCTTAAGGATGTTGGCTGCTCCAATGATATAATAAAGCACTGTGAAGCGGTTGCAAGACTAGCCGTTAATATGGCCAGAAAATGTTTAGAGAGAGGCGTAAATGTAGATATACAATTAGTTCATATTGGAGCGCTCTTGCATGATATAGGTAGATCAAAGACGCACAGCGTTCATCACGCGATCATCGGCGCTGAAATAGCACGCTCCATCGGCCTGCCAGAGAAAATCACAGCGATTATAGAGCGGCATGTTGGGGGTGGAATATCATCTGATGAGGCTGTCAAGTTGGGCTGGCCGAAAAAAGATTATATTCCGGAGACTATTGAGGAGAAGATAGTTTCATGCGCTGATAAAATGATTGAGGGATCGAGCGTGGTTCCAATCGAGGAGACAATAAGGCGATTTAAGGAGGAGCTAGGGGAAAATCATCCAGCTGTTGAGAGGATTAGGCGTCTTTTCCATGAGATCTCAAGTTTATGCTCCTGCTAGATCCACAATTGCGACGCTTAATGTAGAAAGAAAAGTATATAATAATTTAAATTATCATTCTTGATAAGAAGGAGGGGAAGGAGCATGGATGACTTCGAGATAAGATCTAGGCTCTTAGTAAAAGATGTCATGAGCAGCCCTGTAATAACAGTTAATGAGAATGCTTCTGCGCAAGAAGTTGCCAAGTTGATGAGGGATAATGATATCGGCTGTATAATCGTAAACAGCAATGAGGGAAAGCCAGTAGGCATAATAACTGAGAAGGATATAGTTACGAGAGTCGTCGCTGAAAATATTAAGCCAAGCGAAGTTGTCGCTAGGGAAATAATGAGCGCACCGTTAATAACAATTGACGCTGAAAAAACAATAAGCGAGGCCGCTAAGGAAATGAATCGCTATAATGTTAGAAGGCTCGCAGTCATGTATAAGAGTCAGCTCGTTGGGATAATCACTAGTAAAGATATAATCTCCGTCACTCCGGAGCTCATAGAGATAATTCAGGAGAAGGCTAAGATTACGACTGGTGAGGAAGCTGAGGAAAAGTTATCTTTGGCTGGATACTGTGATTATTGTGGAGCCTGGTCCGACAACCTTCGGGAGACTGATGGAGCCTATATCTGCGAAGACTGTTACCTAGAAAGGAAAAGTGAAGAATAAATCTTTTTTAGAGGATTGGTATCTTCTCCAATAAGAAGCAAAGTTTTAGGCGAGTAGGGTTGACAGTGGATCTTATTCTTAAAGAGGCTAAAATATATATTGGTAATAGAGTAATCGAGGCTGGAATAGCCATTAATGAGGGGAGAATATTTAAGGTTGCTAAGGAGACTAATCTTCCAAGCGCTTCAGAGAAGATAAATTTGAGTGGGATGCTTGTTCTTCCAGGCGTTATAGATGTTCACGTCCACCTAAGGGATCAAGAACTCTCATATAAAGAGGATTTCTATTCTGGCACATGCGCCGCTGCTAATGGCGGTGTGACTCTCGTCGTAGATATGCCGAATAATAAGCCAATAACTATGAACTCAGAGACGTTGAAGGAAAGGATGGAAATAGCTTCTAGGAAAATAATCGTTAATGTATCTTTTTATTCAGCTTTCCCGCAGGATATCGGTGAGATAAAGCAAATAATACATACTGGTGCAAAAGCATTTAAGATATTTCTCTCTCATAAGGTTGGTGGTTTAGATCCAAATGATGAAGATAAAGTGATAAGCGCTTTTAAAGAGGTTGCAAGCGCCAATATTCCAATCGCCATCCACGCGGAGGATGGTATTTTCCTTCGCAAGAAGATTGAAGAGATAGGAAATCGGGATGACATCGATGCTTACCTTGAAGTTCATTCTGTTGAAGCGGAGGTAAGGGGGATCATGCGCGCTATAAGATTGATGAGAGAGTCAGGCGCATTCGCACATATATGTCACGTTAGCACATCTGAGGGGCTAAAAGCGATACTACGAGAAAAAGCTCGTGGTCTCCCAGTATCATGCGAGGTTACACCGCACCACCTGCTCCTCTCAAAGAAGGATCTCAAAAAGATAGGCAATATTGCGCTTGTAAATCCGCCACTCCGGCCCTTATCCGATGTCTCATATTTGCAGTGGGCGCTGGGAAAGGGTTTAATCGATATTGTTGCATCTGATCATGCCCCCCATTCATTGAAAGAAAAAGATTCTTCTTCTGTATGGGATGTTATGGCTGGAATACCAGGAATAGAAACTACTCTCCCCTTAATGCTCACCATGGTTAATAGGGGGCAGATATCGTTATCAGACCTGGTCAGAGTTCTCTCAGAGAATCCATCAAGAATATTCGGGTTTAAGGGCCGTGGTCAAATTGCGGAGGGGTTCTATGCGGATCTCGTCGTCGTCGACTTAAAGCGGGAGTGGACTATAGATTCGTCAGAATTCTATTCAAAGGCGAAGTTTTCTCCATTTGATGGCTGGCGTGTGAAAGGGAAACCCGTGAAGACATTTGTGAATGGTACGTTAGTGATGGATGAGGGGGAGATTGCAGCCAAGCCGGGAAACGGCAAGATAATCGGGTGGGTAAAGAGGATATGAGCGACATTAAATTTATTGTTGATGGCATGCTTGGCAGAGTTGCTAGATGGTTGAGGATGCTGGGATATGATACGAAGTATGCTGGCGACCTACGGGATAATGAAATACTGGAGATTGCTACCAATGAGGGGCGTATTATATTAACTAAGGACTATCAGCTTTATAGGAAAGCCAATGCCAGTGGAATTAAAGCAGTTTTTGTGGAGGGAAGAACGCATATTGAGAAAATGGTAGATCTATCGAGGCAACTCAATATTAGTTTAGAGATAAATATTGAGAAATCACGTTGCCCAAAATGTAATTCTCCAATTAAACCAATAGAAAAAGAAAGCATTAAAGATAAAGTGTTATACTCAACTTATAAGACATATAATGAATTCTGGATTTGCACTGGATGCTCACAGGTATATTGGAAGGGTTCTCACTGGAAGAAAATAAATGATTCCCTGAATAAAATTAAAACTTTCCCTCTTAAGAACTCTAGCTAAGAGATTCTTATTGTATTTTTATCTAGAACTTTTATCTCCCCGATCTTACTGCTCCGTAAAATATTGTTGAGGATGAGTATTCTCTCAAAAGCGTTCGGCGAGGCTAACAGCGGGCATATTAAAACATCATCGCACTTATTAATACTTAGCATCATTTCTGCCACTCGTGAGTAATATAATTTTATCGACGAACCATATTTTTCTTCAATAGCCCTGTAGATCTCCTTCGCATATGGGCATCTCTTATAGATCCAGTCTTCCGGACAAATATAATATTTGAATCCACGAATTATATTGCTTTCAGGAAGCATCTTTTTAAGAACGCTGATATCTATTATTCTATCAATCTTTCTCTCACTGGCTTTATCCTCCGCATATCTCATAAGAAGCTTGCTTATCTTTGAGGAGGCTTTGCTAAAAATTATCTCTTCCCGAATTACTCGATTATTGTTTGGCATATATTCTCCTATCCAGAGACCATAACAACCATTCTGTATAACTGGTCGTAGCATGAAACCCCATGATCGCTGCTGAGTTCTTTCGAGCAGCCATTCCGCATCATCTAATAGAGACCCATACCCCCTAAAATCCCGAAATACAAGCTTACCAAAATCCCTATCAAAAATAATAACTACACTACCAATCTCCAGATCCCTTAATTTCTCCTTGAGCATCTTATCCTAAAAAGAAGTGATATAAGACGAAACATTTAAGTTTTCACCAACGTTTATCTACTGTTCTTCGCAAAATTTATATTTACTTTAACATTTATGTGCATCAAACATAAAAATACATATCAAATTCGTTCCTAGGTAGCGTAAGGAGGAGAGATTATTAAATCTATGTCTGAAGAAATAAAGATTGCGCATTCTGAGACTCAAAAAAAGAAGGTTCTAATTGGACCACCCAAGCTCACCCGCTTTGAGAAAGCTAGAATTGTGGGTGCGAGGGCATTGCAAATAGCTATGGGCGCCCCAATCCTAATAGAAGTGAAGGAGAACTTGAGAAGCCCAATAGATATCGCACTTGAGGAGCTGAAACGCGGCATCCTGCCAATAACCATCCGCAGAACCCTTCCAGACGGAACCTATCAGGATATACCCCTGAAATGGCTTTTAGAAGAGGAGTAAAAGCGGATTGCCAGCTTTCCTGGCTTCGCGGGGCCGAAGACCCCACTAAAACCAGGAACGGAGCGCGGTTTAACTTCCAAGTTCGGAATGGGTTTGGGTGTTTCCCGCGCCCTTTGGCCGGCAATCCAAGATAATTTATAATTAACTCTTCTTCTTAACTTTTTCGCCTAAAAGCGGGGCACAAGATATATAAAGTGGATTTTTTCCAATTTTCTATTGTTGGTGGGGCTGTGGTCTAGCATCAGCTCACTCATAGTGAGCTGCTAGAAAGGTATGACGACTGTTTAATGCGGCCTTAGTGCCGCTTAAGCCGTTAGGGGCTCCAGATGCCAGAAGACGGGTTTACTGACCCAATGGGGATGAAGATTATCTGGAGCTTGGAGAAACCCGTAGGTCGCCGGTTCAAGTCCGGCCAGCCCCACCAACATTTTATGCCCTTTTATTAGAGAGGAAGTGTTCTTTAGGCGGTAAAATAGATTGATGACTCTAGAATTTGTTTGAGGGATCGATGCGGCTTGGCAGGGTCGCAATTTTATGTGCATCATTAATGGTAATCCCATATAATACTCCTGAAATAATTTCCAAGCCTACCCAAGATACCTTTACTCACTAAAATTGTTTTTAATTTTTCTTTGCGGGTCTGATATAAATAATTGAGGGAAAAAGAAGTTTTTCAATAAAGTTTTTGTTTATACTAGAGTTTTAAGTGATGTTAACGCTAAAACTGCGTCTAATAGTTTTTGGAATAAGCCTGCGCGTGTCACCCTACCTATAATTTTACCTTTTTCGATAACATATATACGCCTGATATCTTTTTCAACCATGAGCTTCCATGCTTCCCCAAAGGATGCTTCTGGATCAATTGTTATTATTGGGCACGACATAATATCCTTCAACGGTACTTTATTTACATCGTATCCTTTCGCAATAACCCTCCTCAATATGTCACGTTCTGTGACGACGCCCGTTGGTAAATCATTTACGGTCACTATAACCGACCAAACGTTATTTTCTAACATTTTCTTAACGGCTTCAATAGCAGGGGCATTTCCATCAATGGTCACGATGCCATTCTCCATAACATCCCGAACTCTCAATGTAAGCGGCATAAACCTCTCCCTTCTTTCATTTAACTTTAAAGATATTTATAAAGGTTGGCATATCTAGCATCAAATTTACATATTAGTTGTTAAAACGGATTTACGAAAAGATTCAGTTTATGCTTAAATATATGTCACTGAAAGTTATTTTAAGGGATAATTGTTGTTTTCAGAACCATTAAGGCGGCGGCAGAAGCTTTCCATTGCTATTCCAGCGTCAATTGTTTCAGATGTTCCCCACCTCAGGGAGAAAACGTTAAAGGTTGGTTTTATAGGCCGCGCTCTAGCAATATTTCGTGTTGATGAGGTCATAATTTACCCAGACATTCTTAGCATGGATCAGAGCCGTGAGCAAAAGCTTGTATCCACAATTCTCTCTTACATGGAGACACCACAGTATCTTAGAAAGAGGTTGTTTAGGGTGATGCCTGAGCTTCGTTATGCCGGTATTCTCCCACCGCTCAGAACACCTCATCATCCAACTAGAAGCAAAAAGAGAGACCTGAAAATCGGCGAGTTCAGGGATGGGATTGTCCTCAGGGAAAATAAGAATGGGATACTTGTAGATATAGGTGTTGAAGAACCAGTTTTCATCCCGGGTTTACGCATTAAAAGGGATACACGTGTAACCGTTAAAGTTGTTAGCGATGGAGATAATCCAAAGATTGTGCTCGTAGACCAAAGTGAAATTCCATTATACTGGGGATACAGAGTAACTATTTCGAAAAATCCCATTGGACAAATGATTAAAAGCGGTTTATTCGATCTAGTTATCGCGACATCTAAGTATGGAGAACCTTTTATGAAAGTTAAAGATAATCTTTTAGAGAGGTGGCGCAAATCAAGGAGCATACTTGTTGCTTTCGGGTCGCCAACTCAAGGTTTGTATGAAATAGTTAGGCAGGAGGGGCTTGACTTGAGAAAGATTTCGGATTTCATTGTCAATGTTATTCCAAGGCAGGCTACGGAGACTGTTAGGACAGAAGAAGCTATCTATGTAACCTTAGCTATACTTAACCTTCTGACAGAGCCTTTATGTGCCGATGATTATACTGCTAGCAATTCTCTTTAAAGTCGCTATGGCTGAGAGGGCTGCGATATAGCTCGTTCTAGGGTTACTTGGAAAAGGCTTATTCACAGCCCTTGTATATATTTCTCCAAATTCACCCTTAACATATATTTCATGAATTATATCCTTTATGTTTGGATCAGCTATAATCTTAACTCTTGTTTTATCCGGCCCTATGCCAGCTAGACTTAATGTGGCCGCAACATTAATGTTTTGTGGAAATAGCTTGACGGCTTCTCGAGCTGGCCCCTCATATAAAACTAGCGGCTCTTTTATGGAAGATAAGTCATGTTTTATCATCTTAACCGACCTGGAGTCTCTAAAGCTTGCTAGAGGCTTCCTGGTTATAAGCATAATTTCTTCAATGCGACCTAAGGCAGCCGACTTAATATTGTCTATACCTACAATCGCTCCAGACGGAATATAAATTTTCTTTCCAGTTTTCTTGGCGGCATCAATTATCTCAGAAAGAAGCGTTTCATCTAGCAAAGCACCTACGCTCATGACTAATAAATCCTTACCACTATTTAGTATCTTAACAGCATACTCTTTAACAAATTCCTGTGAAGCTGCCTCGACAACTATCTCAACTCTATTGTTTTCTAAGACTTCGCCTAATGACCTTGCTATAAATGGCTTATGAACCAATCTGGAAGCAATCCTTTCCGCCTTTTCCTTAACAATGTCGTAAATGACCACCAAACTTATGTTGCCAGCATCCCCTCTATCTATAGCCTCAGCTATAACTGTGCCTATCGCGCCGCAGCCAACTAGGCCGACACCAGTCATTATCTAAGTCACCTTACGATAAAACTTCCCTTATTTTGTAAATGCCAGAGATTTCAAATAAATTTTCCTGAAATTTTTATTAACTCCTTGCATCAACTTATATAACCAGGCATATTAGGATGGAGGGAACGGATTGCTAATCTGGCTTTACATAACATTTATAATGGGGCTTGTCTCGGTTGGGCTTGCAGGCTACCTCTACCGATACATTAAAAGGCAGGACGCTGGAAACGAAAGGATGAGGGAGATAGCTAACGCCATAAAGGAGGGTGCAAAGGCATACCTCAGAAGGCAGAATATAACTTTAGCTATCTTCGCCATAATAATGGCCGTCATAATCGGAACGCTTTACACAATATATCATCACGGCGACACATTCTTTGGAGCAAGCATGATGTTAGCATATATTTTAGGCTCTATATGCACCACGGTCGCTGCATATATCGGAATGATAGCCGCAGTCGAGGCCAACGTTAGAACAGCTAATGCGGCTAGAGAAGGTCTAAGAAAAGCCTTTCCAATAGCCTTTTACGGCGGGGCTGTCATGGGCTTATCTATCATTGGCCTATCTTTACTAGGTGTTAGCGCACTCTTCTGTCTCTATAGATTTGTTCTTGGGTTCGGTGATGAAGTAGCGTCGACCATAGTTTTAGGCTTTAGCTTTGGGGCAAGCGCCCTAGCCCTATTTGCTAAGGCTGGTGGCGGAATATATACGAAGACAGCTGATATAAGCGCCGATTTAGTCGGCAAAGTTGAGCTCGGTATACCTGAAGACGACCCAAGAAACCCAGCTGTAATAGCCGATAATGTTGGTGATAACGTGGGTGACGTGGCTGGCATGGGAGCGGATCTAACTGATTCATATATCGCGAGTTTGGTGGCAGCAATGCTCCTTGGAGCAGAATGTGGTGAAAGCATACTTGTCATGCTCCCGCTAATTGCGGCGGCCATGGGACTTTTCGCATCGCTTCTCGGCGTAGCTATTACTAAAATCAGCATTAAGGGGAATCCTGGAGCGGCGCTTAATAGGGGCTCTTTTGGAACATGGATTATATTCGCGATACTTTTGCTTATAGTCTCATTCTTCTCAGGGCTGGAAGGAAACAGGTGGCTTGGAATATACTTGCCTACGGTAGCTGGTCTGGCAGCTGGGGTCGTTATCGGGCTCACAACAGACTACTTTACATCTATAGATAGAATGCCTGCAAAGAAGGTTGCTGAAGCATCGACAACAGGTGCGGCGATTAATATCTTAACAGGCTTCTCTTATGGTATAATAAGTATTGTTCCGCCCGTAATAGGTATATGCGCAGCGACGCTGGCGGCATGGTATCTCTCGACTTTATTTGGTGTTAATCCCTTTTATGGGATTGCGATAGCCGCTGTCGGAATGCTGGCAACGGTTGGTATGACCATATCAGCTGATGCTTATGGCCCGATTTCAGATAACGCTAAGGGTATAGCCGAGCAGTCCTGGTTGGGTGAAGATGTAATCGAGGTCGCGGATAGGCTTGATGCCGCTGGGAACACAACAAAGGCTATAACAAAGGGATTCGCGATAGGTGCCGCAGCACTCACGGTTCTAGCCCTCTTCGCGGCTTACGTCCACCTTGTTAACATAGAGATATTAGATTTGATGAAGCCTGAAGTTGTTGTCGGTATATTCATCGGCGGGGTGATGCCGCCCCTACTCTCGGCACTATTGATTCTTTCTGTTGGGAGAAATGCTGAGAGGATGATCAATGAGATTAGGCGTCAATTCAGGGAGATTCCGGGATTAATGGAGGGGAGGGCGAAACCGGACTATGCTAAGTGTGTTGATATTGCAACTAAGGGTGCCATAAGGGAGCTTATTCCAATATGCTCGCTGGCGATAATAGCTCCAGTATTGACGCTGAGAATTTTGGGAAGGGAGGCTCTGGCGGGATTCTTAGCGGGGAGCATTGTTACTGGCATAATATTTGCTCTCTTCATGGCTAACTCCGGTGGACTATGGGATAACGCCAAAAAATATATTGAGTCTGGAGTGTATGGTGGGAAGGGATCAGAGGCTCATAAAGCGGCGGTTACCGGCGATACTGTCGGCGATCCATTTAAAGATACTGCTGGGCCATCCCTCAACACTATGATAACTGTGATGTCTCTGGTTGCAGAAGTCTTCGCACCAATAGTAATTGGATTAATATAAAATTGATGACCAAACTTTTTTCTTTGGCCGGAATAGTTCTCTAGCTTAGTAGGTGTATGTTTCCTATTCTAACATTTTTCAAGTATCTTTTTGATATTTCATAGCATTCATATGCCTGTTTTCTACTTGTCGTTGGTAGGTCATCTATAGTATATTGTGGATAGAAGGCTAGGAGTGTGTATGGTATTCGTGGATCTATATCAGCGATAAACTTGGCTATATTTTCAACCTCAATAGGATCTATGTAGCCTGGCACAAGAAGCGTGCTTGCAGTTAAGACTGGTACCTCCTCTCTCTCAGAAAAATACCTCTCGCCTATGGCCGCAAAGTTTTCGAAAATATCCTTTTTTAATACACCGCATAACGCCATATAAATGTTTTCGTCCCAGGCCTTTAAATCGAACTTAACGATCCCACCGCTCTCAAGCGATAGCTCAGCCGCGTTTACAGCGAATTCCCTGCGCATATTACCGTTAGTCTCCCAGCATATTCTAAGTATGCGCCCATCCTCCTTGGCCTTCTCCAGGGCTATCTTGCTCGTCCTAATTGCATGAGGCATCTGTGCGGATGGATCACCCCCAAAATAGCATATACATGAAACTCTTTCACTAACCTTCTCAGCTAGCTCCTCGCTGCTCATACATGGGCTAAGTCTCTGTGAGAGGTAACGGTAATGCCAGTTCTGGCAGAAAAGACAGTCTAAACTACAAGCCCCATAAAATACGGCTAAGTTCATGTAGCCTGTCTCAGCGGTAGGCTTATATGCATACTTCGGGTACCCAGCGCCAGTGCATCCAGGGCAGAACCACCATGCAACACAGTTTGTTGGTAGTGGATCATAATACCATTCTAGAATACCTCTTTCAGGGGTTCCGCCCATTCGCTTAATATGCCCATCAACATTGAATACTAGGCCGCAGAATCCCCGCGAGCCATGCCCGATAATGCAATCATTTGCGCACATTCCACATTTAACACCTTTAGGATCTTTTGGAACCTCTGGTGGAAGGTCAAAGCGCTTTCGCGATTCTCTACGGACAAATTTAATTACCTCAAGGGCTTTTTCGGGCTTCTCTCTAATACATTTTACACAAACTCCTAATTTACTGGAGATTAATGGTGAGCTAGCATTACAAATAAGGCAGGTACCCATTCTCCACTTCTACCAATATAATATTCCAAAAAGTGAGGTAATTTACCTTTGCGGATTTGAAGGTTTAAATTAAGAGCTAGATGATTGGTAGGATATTATGTCCAGTTTAAATTTTTAAGTGTATCTATCATAACTTATTTTATGTCCGGGGCGAGAGAATGAGTGATCTTGAAAAGAAAATTATTGATCTTTTAAGTAAGTCGGAGCCCTTAACCCTTGCGGAGATCTCTGAAAGATTGAATAAGAGCCCGAAAGTCGTATTTAAAGCGCTTCGCAGGCTCTTTGAGAAGGGTAGGGTTGGATGCGATATAAAAACCAGAAGATATTATCTCGAAGAAGGATGTGAGGAGGTACAGGAAGAGGAGATTGATATTTAATTTTACTAAAATCCAATTATAAATCTTTTAGTATATCGGGTCTATCGCTCGCTATTCCATCAACTCCCATCCTCGCGTATTCACGTGCTTCTTCAGGAGTATTAATCGTCCAGACAATAACTTTTAAGCCATTTTCATGAGCCCTCTTTACGAGAGATGGGTAAACAAACTTATACATTGGGAGTAAATACTGGGCTTTTAATGATAAGGCTGCTTTTATCGGATCCTTGTGTCTCACATAAATTAGCCCGGTCTTAATGACCCCGTTCATCTCCCTAACCTTTTTCAAAGAATCCTCGTGAAACGAAATTATGATTACATTATCTTCTAAGCCCCTACTTTTAACAATTTCTAAGACTTTTTCCTCTATTCCAACCTCTTTTATCTCTATGAGCACCTTTACCTTCCTATCTAGAAAGGCGAGGGCTTCATCCAGCGTCGGTATTTTCTCGCCCTTCTCGGTTGAAAGCTCCTTAATCTCCTTTAATGTTAGATCGCTAACTAACCCTTTTCCATTAGTTGTCCTGTCGACCTCAGCATCATGAATAACCACGATCTCGCCGTCTTTTGTCCTTCTAACATCGAGCTCAACAGCATTCACGCCGAGCTCAAGAGCTCTTTTAAAACTGAGTATAGTATTTTCAGGCTCGTATGCCTTCGCACCCCTATGACCAATCCTTAATTCCAGCATAAAATTCACCCAAACTCTTATTGATCAACAACTATTTAATATTTTGCTGTAAGCTGAGATTGCGAGAAATAGGCGTTAAATAATGTTTCTCACAAAAATTTTAGGAATCTTATACCGTCTTTCCCATCACCATAGTAATCTACTAGAACCTCAAACACTCTATATTCATGCTTGAGATAGAAATTTATGGCGGCAAGATTATCCTTACGGGTCTCTAAATAGCAGACTTTGGCACCCTTTTCCTTTAAAATCTCCTCCACAGACTCCAGTAAGCGCGATCCTATCCCCCTCCGCCTATACTCTGGTTTAACGGCTATAGAATATATATGCCCCATACATTTCCCTTCAAAGTTCTCTATCCGAGCTGTTACATAGCCGATAATCCTGTCTTCAAGAGCCATGACTAAAGTTATAAAGGCAGCATCACTAAGAAAAAGCTTAAGGTACTGTAGTGGGAAAGCCTCTTCCCGGAAACACTCAACTTCTATTTCATATAGAGCCTTTAGGTCTGATATCTCTGCCCTTCTCACTATGACTTGGCTAGGCATATCTAAAAATCTTTAATGGATCGATGATTAATATTAGTTTGTGCCAGTTTAGGATATTGGGAATGAAGGGTATATATGCGCTTATAATCTATGTCAGCAAAGAGAAAAATGTGATAGTTGGCTCCCTCGGCCCATTAACCTTTAAAAGGGGCTTTTATGTTTATGTTGGCTCAGCCCAGAATAATTTGGAGAGAAGAATCACGAGACACTTCGATAAGAGTAAGCGGGTCTTCTGGCACATAGATTATTTGCTCAAAGATGGGGATGCTGAGATTGTAAACGTTCTATTTAAGAGGGCTTCTAGAGAAGAGGAGTGCCGTCTCGCGCTTGCATTAAGTAGCTCATATGAACCCATAAAGGGGTTCGGATCATCTGACTGTAAATGCCAAAGCCATCTCTTCAGGATAGACGATTACAAGGGTGCTGAAATGTTTTTGAGAAGGTTTGGGCTAAATCATTTCAAGAGGATGAAATAAAATGCTTGGTTCTTCTAGTAGAGGGATTTGGAATGAAGGTTAAGGTTAAAGCTATGGGGATATTGAAAAAGGCTCTTGGAAAAGAAGAGCTATTCCTCCATATAGATACTTTAGGAGAAGCAAGGCTGAGGGATGTGATCAAAAAGATTTTAGAGGAGGCATCTTCCCTAAAAGATGTTTTGTTGGATCCAGAGTTAAAGGATCCCAGCCCAAATACAATAGTGCTAATAAATGGGAAGGAAATGGGGCTGCTGGGTGGGATTAACGCGGTTATTAGAGATGGCGATGAGATAGTTTTAATTCCAGTAGTTCATGGTGGCTAAAAGCAAAAGCATTTGCACATTAAATCACCACGGAAGCCTTCCGTGCCGTTTAACATAGCTGACCAACCCACCCTCAGTTAGAATTTCCAATAGAGCTGGAGGTATCGGCTTAACCCTATAATCCTCATTTTTGGTCATATTCCTAATAATGCCGCTGGCTAAGTTTACCTCCAGGATATCCCCATCAGATATTCTATGAACATCCCTGCATTCTAGGGCTGGCAGGCCAATGTTTATCGCATTCCTATAAAATATCCTTGCAAACGATTCAGCGATGACCGCTCCTATGCCTAAATGCTTTAAAACGAGCGGAGCCTGCTCCCTACTCGACCCGCAACCGAAATTTCTTCCAGCGACAATCACATCCCCCTTACTCACCTTCTCTGCAAATCCAGGTATTAGCGCCTCCATAGCATGCTTCGAGAGCTCATCAATATTAGTTATACTCAGCTTATATTTCCCCGCTATAATCAAATCCGTGTTTATATTATCACCAACCCTCCATGCGCGGCCCCTAACCACCGCCATAAATTTCACCTCCTCTAACACTTTAATAGTCTTCTTGGATCCGTTATTTTACCCTCAAGGGCCGATGCCGCCGCGGTTGCTGGTGATGCTAAGTAGATCTCTGCATCAGCGCTCCCCATCCTACCCTTAAAGTTTCTGTTAGATGTTGATAGACAAACCTCTCCTGGCCCAAGGATCCCTTGGTGAGCGCCAGCGCATGGGCCGCATCCAGGATTACAGACTGTGCAACCAGCCTTAATAAAAGTTTCAATCAATCCCTCTCTTAAAGCCTGTAAATATATGCTCTTGGAGGCCGGGATAACTATCATTCTGACACCATCCTTAATCTTTTTTCCCTCAAGTATTTTGGCGGCAACCCTTAAATCTTCAATTCGCCCATTTGTGCAGGAACCTAAGAAAACCTGATTAATCTCTATCCCCTCGACATCTTTAACTTGCTTAACGTTATCAACCGCGTGTGGACATGCGATCATTGGCTCTAATTCGGATACATCCAATCTAATTTTTTCAGCATATTCCGCGTCCTCATCGCTTCTAATATAGGTATAATCCCTAATCCCAATGCTAGCTAAATACTCCTTGGTTTTCTCATCTGGCTCAATTATCCCAGTCTTAGCACCCATCTCAACCGCCATGTTACAGAGCGTTAAGCGTCCGTCAATACTCATATTTTTAATAGTCTCACCACAGTACTCTAAAGCTTTATACGTCGCGCCATCAGCTCCTATAACACTAATTATCTTCAAAATAATATCTTTAGGAAGAACCATTGGTGGGGTGAAGCCATTTATCTCAACTCTAATTGTTTCTGGAACTTTGAACCACAGTTTACCAGATATAAATACTGCCGCCATCTCCGTTGAACCTATTCCAGTTGAAAATGCCCCAAGAGCACCATATGTACATGTGTGTGAATCGGCACCGACGATTAGCGATCCAGGCCGAACAATCCCGGATTCAATCATAAGTTGGTGACATATGCCGGATCCAACATCATAAATCTTTGCGCCATATTTGCGTGCGAATCTACGCATAGCTTCATGGACCCTCGCAAAATTCTCATTTGAACTGGGAGCGACGTGATCTATAACTAGAATAATCTTCGAAGGATCCCAAACGCTCCTTCCGCCCATATCCTTGAAGGCCTCAAGAGCTAGGAGAACAGTTCCATCATGAGCCATAGCAGCATCTATGCTGGCTACAACTATGTCTCCAGCATAAGAGTCCTTTCCAGAAGACAGGCTGAATATCTTCTCCACTATAGTCTTACCCATATCTCTCAACCAGACCTAAACTACACTATGCTCATTAAAGACTTAAGGTAAAGACTTAAAAAATTTCCCATAACTTTAGTGCCTGAATGGAGGAAAATGTCTGCGCAGACCTCTCCTACTTCCTCTTTTTCCTGCCAGTTCTCTTAGCAGCTATATGCCCGACTTTTCTCCCCGGCGGCGCATTACGTGAGACCGCTGTAGGCTTCTTAGCGCTTCTCCTACCGCTTCCAAATGGATGCAGGGCTGCAATCATAGCCCTCCCCCGCACCCTAGGATACTTATGCCCCTTAGCCCTCATCCAATGGAATTTCTTCCCAGCCTTTACAAAGGGTTTCTCTATACGGCCCGAGGCTGCCACGACTCCAATCATTGCAAGACATTGATCGTTAATATAGCGCGTCTTACCTGATGGAAGGGATATAAGCGTGCCTTCGGGCGTATGTGAAAGGACCGTCGCATAGGCTCCTGAGGCGCGAACTAATTTCCCACCGTCTCCTGGTAAAACTTCTATGTTACATACTACTGTTCCCTCTGGAATTACCCCAATTGGGAGAATGTTACCTATATTTATGGAGGCCTTCCCCCCAACCTCTATTATCTGCCCCTCACGCATCCCCTCTACTGCTAGAGTATAATATCTCTCGCCAGTTTCAAGCTCTATGTATGCCAGTGGAGCCCCCCTGCCCGGATCATGAAGTAGCTCTAGCACCTGCCCCTTCAGAACTTTATTCATGATGTCGATCTTAGTGAGGTTGGGGTACTTTGCTGGCGCAACTCGCTTATGTGTGGAAGCCGTGAATACTGATGAGCCCCTTCCTCTTCTCTGAACTAATATTCTCTTCCCCACTCCAATCACCCCAAATTATAGTATGCCCAATTTAACCGCTAAGTCAGATGCGCTATATTCTGGCGAAAGCTTTACAAAAGCCTTTTTGCTTCCATCCCTAGTTATAACAGTATTAACTTTCTCAACCTTAACATTATATAGTTTCTCAACAGCCCTCTTTACATCATGCTTTGTCGCATTACGGTTAACGATGAAGGTTATTTTATTCTCTTTCTCAATCATTCTGCTCGCACGCTCTGTTATAAGCGGATATAAAATGACCTCATGCGGCTCCAACTAACCAGCCTCCTTAACCAGACTAATTTTCCTAAGATCCTCAATGCTCGAAATCGTCCAAATGGTTAATCTCCCGGGGTGAGCCCCAGGAGCTAATATTTCCGGGTTTAAATCTTTAACCTTAATTACATCGACTCCTGGAAAGTTTCTTGCGGCTTTAAATATACTCTCTCCCCTCGATACAACTATAAGGGGGCCAATAGCTCTCTTCAGCCTCCTACCGCGCATCTTTCCTTTCCCGCTCCTAACCTTAATGCTGTTTATAACTCTCTCAACGTCCAACCATACCCCAAGATTCATCAGAACATTCTTTAAGTCCTTTGCCCTCCCTATATTTTCGAGATCATCCGTGACTATCAGTGGAAGGGCTGGAATCTTGTCAATTATATGCCCTCTCGCCTCAACAATCTCCTTTCTTGCAGTCGCGGCTACCGCAGAGAATAACGCTAGGCGTTTCTCCTTCTTCGGAATTTTCTTATAGATTTTCTTTTCAACCACCGGTGGGTGTGCCAACCGTCCACTAACCGTCCCAGGGGCAAACTTCGCCCTACCAGTACTTAAGCGCGGGATTCTTGCAAGCCCATAACCGACGCCCCAAGACTCGGCGGTCGTCCTCTTCCCAGCGTATGGATCCCTACCCTTTGGCTGCAGGCGGTGTGATTGAATTGCTATAACAGCCCTCTTAATAACGTCTGGCCTAAACGGTGTCATGAAAACCTCCGGTAGCTCTATAGTGCCAACCTCTCTTCCTTCAAGATTAAAGACTTTTGTATAAATCTTCTCCATAATAGTTCACCTTTTAAGCGCCCTGCTGCGACTCAACTGATATGAACGTTATCTGCGGCGTCCCGCCTACCCTTTTCGGCGGCCTAGCAGGATACCTTAATTTTATTAGCCTCTTCGCCGCACCTGGAACGCTTCCACTCAATATTATATAGGTTCCTTTAACTAAACCATAATGTAGGAAACCGCCTTTTGGCGTTATCTCCTTCCCATCTTTTCCTATCTTTAATATCCTCTTATTATATTCAGTTCTCTGATGGTAGCCCATCTGCCCAGCTCTCGGCACCGCATATATAACCCTCTTCATACCTATAGCGCCTAGGGTTCCAACTCCCCTCTCCGTCTTACGAGACTTGTGCTGTAGAGTTCTTACACCCCACCTTTTCACAGGGCCTTGGATACCCTTACCCTTAGTTATAGCTATAACATCAACATACTGCCCCTCTTTGAAGACGGCTTCAACGGAGACAGTCTTACCTAAAATCTTCTTAACATAATCGAATTGCTCCTTTATAGTTCCCCCGCCAACCTTAATCTCCATTAAATCGGGTTTCTTCTTCGGAACACTTGTTAACCTTGGCTGCGTGGCTGCTATAACCCTGAATTCAACAATTTTGCCGAGAGATTCCTCTATTCTTTTTAGGCCTTTCTCAACGTTCTCCTCGCCATAATTCTTTGGGAGAATTATAGCTCTCTCCATCTCCTTTGGTAATGGGTGAGCCCAAACCTCTGTTAAAGTTTTAAGTCCAGTCTCATCCCGCGTGTATGCGCGGACCGCAGCTATATACATTGGCGGCGTCTCTATAACGGTAGCTGACTGGACAATTTCCTTACCAAAATTTATTGAGCCGGGCTCATCATCAACCATGATGACATAGGTCATACCACACTTGTATCCGGCGAATCCCAGTAAGACTGGGCCTTCTTTAACCTCTGGCCAATATCTTATCCTGCCAACTGGACGTGAAGCCCTAGCCCTAGGTAAGTATGCTAATGATCCTCTCCTAGGAGCATGATGCTTCGGCATACTTAATAACCTTCGTCTTCACTTCAATTGAATGGTTTGTCTCTCATCAATTAAGAAAATTAAGTTATAAACCTTTCTCTCAAGAAAAACTATTGCTTGAACTCACAAATAAGATCGAGAGAAAACGCAAAAAGCCCATGTATTACGGTATAACGAGTTTATTTTATTTCTGTTAGAGTTATTTTCTTAGCGCCCCTCTCAAGCATCTCTTTTATAGCTCTTTCTACATCCCCTGGCTTTACATCTATCCCCCTCACAGCATCCTCGAGAAGGAAAGTTTCAAAACCACGCTCCACAGCATCTAAAACGGTGTTCTTAACACAGTACTCTGTTGCCAATCCACCCACAAAAACCCTTTTAGCGCCAGCCTCCCTCAATTTATCTGTGAGATCAGTTCCCTCAAACCCTGAGTAAGCCTCCTTAAGCGGATCCGTAGCCTTAGATATGATGAGCGCGCCCTCCGGAAGCCTTAAATCTGGATGGAACTCCGCGCCCCTAGTTCCCTGAATACAGTGGGGGGGCCATGGCCCTCCTTGGCTCCTAAAGGATATATGGTTTGGCGGGTGCCAATCCCTCGTAGCGACAATTAATGCTCCAGCAGTCTTAAATTTTCTAATGTACTCGTTGATGACGGGAACTATTTTATCTCCCTCCGGGACTGGTAGGGCCCCTCCAGGGCAGAAGTCTATTTGAACATCAACAATTATCAATGCGTCTCCCTTACCAACCTTTATCATCCATCAGACCCTCCTTGATTTCTCCAAAGGCTCCACATTCATTAATCCTTATCTAATCATTCCTAATTAATGCTGATGCGACGATACCTTATAACTATTGTATAAGTCTGCTAGTAAATGCTAATATAGGGCCTAGGGTGGAACCTCTTCTAGAAAAACCGCCTCTCCTAGCCATATAATTTGAGTAAATTATATCTCTTTTCAAGAATGTTCTTTGAGGAGATCAGCTTTGAAATAGCTCTTTTCTGGAATCTTTGAGTTCTGTGGCTAGTATGGGCATACTCCTGTTGGGCACTCGCCAGCATATTCTTCCGGCGCCTGTGTGTATGGTGGGGGTGTATGCCCTGTTGTTACAGGAGCGCTTGGAACTTGTAGGCCGCCGATGACTAGAACCTGAGTTGACTTACTACCATAACGATAAACTGTTATACCTTTACACTTGAGCTTCCACGCCATCATAAAGATTCTGCGTACATCATCAACGGTGGCGTCTGGGGGCAGGTTAACGGTCTTTGCAACCGCGTTATCTACATATTTCTGGAATGCCGCCTGCATGCGCACATGCCACTCGGGGGCTATTTCAAGGGCCGTCTTAAATAATTCCTTAATGTCGGGCGGGATCTCGCTAAGCCCCTGAACTGAGCCCGTCCTAGCAATCCTTGATATCAGATTCATGCTATAGAAGCCCCTTTCCTTGGCTATCTGCTCAAAGAGCGAGTTAACCTCGAATAGCTGTGTTCCCATGACATTCCTCACGAATGCGACTGCAAAGAGCGGCTCTATTCCACTTGATGTTCCGGCAATTATGCTTATTGTTCCTGTTGGAGCTATCGATGTTACAGTTGCGTTCCTCATAGCCTTATAGCCCATCTTCTCCCATACACTTCCAGGGAAGTTTGGGAATGAACCTCTCTTCTCACCGAGCTCCACAGACATTTTTCTAGCCTCCTCCGATATGAAGGACATAACCTTCTCAGCTATGGCAATAGCTTCCTCAGAATCATATGGTATACCGAGCTTTATCAGCATCTCAGCCCACCCCATAACGCCTAAGCCAATTTTCCTATTAGCCTTCGTCGCAGTCTCAATTTGAGGTATAGGATACTTATTCGCGTCTATAACATTATCCAGGAAGTGAACTCCTATCCTAACGGTCTGCCTAAGCTTCTCCCAATCAACCTCGTTATCCCTAACCATTTTAGAGAGATTTATTGAGCCGAGATTACAGCTCTCATAGGGTAATAGTGGAACCTCCCCACATGGATTTGTGCTTTCAATCATCCCGACATGAGGCGTCGGGTTCTTCCGATTAATTTCATCAATAAATATTAAGCCTGGATCACCAGTCTTCCAAGCAGTCGTAGCTATTAGATCAAATATATCTCTGGCCTTAAGCCGCCTGACGACTGCGCCATTTCTTGGATTAATTAGACTATAATATTTATCATTTTCAACAGCCTCCATAAATTCGTCTGTTACTGCCACAGATATATTGAAGTTCGTTAGCACACCCTCCTTCTCCTTAGCCGTAATAAATTCAATTATGTCTGGGTGGTCAACCCTAAGTATACCCATGTTCGCCCCCCTACGCCTTCCACCCTGCTTAATAACATCGGTCGCCGCGTCGAAGATCTTCATGAACGATACTGGGCCGCTCGCAACGCCCATCGTTGACTTAACGACGTCGCCCTTCGGCCTAAGTCTCGAGAACGAGAAGCCAGTGCCGCCGCCGGACTTATGTATCAGCGCCATATACTTTAACGCATCAAATATTTCTTCTATAGAGTCGCCGACAGGTAGGACGAAGCAGGCTGAGAGTTGGCCTATATCGGTGCCAGCATTCATGAGAGTTGGAGAGTTTGGTAGCCACTCAAGATTTGCCATAACTCTATAGAATTCTTCCTCAATCCTTCCTAAATCCGCGTTTCTCTCGTAAATAGCGTCAACTTTAGCTATCGTTTTTGCAACCCTCCGGAACATTTGCGAGGGTGTCTCAACAATTCTTCCGGTCTCATCCTTTAGAAGATATCTCCGTTCTAGAACTGTTATGGCGTTCAGCGAGAGCTTAAGGTCATCGGTAACCCCCAAAAGCTTTTTCTTCTCTCTAAGCTCTGCTCTCTGATGTCTATATAATATATATGCCTTGGCAACAGCGTCATGACCATTCTTTATTAAAACCTGTTCAACAATATCTTGCACGTCCTCAACGCTAGGTATTCTATCCTTAAACCTTTCCTCCACTATAGCGACAACCTGAGCCGAAAGCTTAGCAGCTAATTCCCCATCCTCCCCTCTAACCGCTTGAATAGCCTTATGAATAGCATTTTTAATTTTATCTGGATCAAATGGAACTATGCGCCCATCCCTCTTCCTAATGAAAGAAACGGGCATACCTCTAAACGCGCTCCAAAATAACAGTATTATGGGCGACTTTAATAATTTTGTGGAAAAGTTAATAGCCTTTTTCAGAGCCCCTAACAGATACTATCTTTTCATGAAGAGCGTTAAACGTTAATGCGAGCTCCTCCGGGGCAAGCTCCCTAACCCTCCTCTCATAAAATGGTATCGACTCAGATATCTTACGTAGCCACTCTTTTGGAATCTTGAAATCGCTTAGAAAAACTTCGAGGGCCTTCTTCATCTTCTTGTTCTTTTGGGTAAAGACCGCCCGCAGGAACCTGAAGAAAAGCTCTTCGTCCCTAACATAGAATGGGGGTTTCCTCGGCCTCAATCTAACAATGACAGAATTTACTTCCGGCGTGGGCCAAAAACTCTCCTTTGGGATAAAGTCTAAGAGCTCTGGCTCAGCATAGTAATAGACGGCTACTGTAAGTCTCCCATAATCGCTTACGCCTGGCTGGGCAACTAATCGTCTACCAAACTCCTCCTGAAATGTTAGAACGGCACAATCAAATTTTCTCTTTAGGAGCCAGAAGATTAGGGGGGATGAAATTGAGTATGGTGGAATGGAAACAATCTTATTAATGTATGGAGGTCCCTCCATCTTTAATATATCACCCTTTAGTATGCTCACGTTCTTGTACCCGCTTAACCGGCGACTGAGAATTTTAACCAGGACTGGATCAATCTCCACGGCTACTACATGCCCAGCAATCCTTGCAAGGCGCTCTGTTAAGAAACCAAGTCCGGCCCCAATCTCTAAGACATTATCCTTCTCGTTAACGGAGGCATAGGAGATGAGCCTCTTGAGGACTTCTTCATCAACCAAAAAGTTTTGGCCAAGTCTCCTTTTCGGCCGCACTCTATAGGCTGCTAGGATTCTCTTGGTTTCTTCAAGAAGACTCATTAATACCCTCCCCTTTATACCAGATCATGGGGGCTTCGTGAAAAGCCTATACTTGCAATCTGTTGAAATCTCCTCTAAAATCCTCTTGGCTAAAAGTTTTGCAGGATTAGGTATATTCACGCGCTTCTGTAAATCCTGAAAACTTTCAAATGGCTTTTTCTCCCTCTCATCTATAATCTTCCACATGTACTTCTTTCCTATTCCCGGGATAAGCTCTAAAGAGTGCATCCTTGGAGTTACCGGTCTAGCCGAATTAAAAAAGCTGACAAAATAGTTCTCTCTACTCAATATAATTTTTTCTATAACGTTTTCAAGTTCCATCTTAGCGTTTGCTGTCAATTCTTCATAGCTTATTCTGCCAATTATGAATAGTACTTCTGCCCTGTAATCCCTTCCAATATAAACTCTGTCGGATGGCTTTAATATAACACCTTCCCTCACAACAGCTTCAAGCAAGGTAAAATATTTTTCCCCAATTAATTGGGCTATAGCCCCTCCCCTACGTTTCAACCTTAAACTTGGTCTCCCATATGGTAAAAAATCTAGCACGTAAGCATAATCCTCATAAATTTGTTGAGTCTCCCTCTCCTTGCGCTCCATTATGCGGTTTCCCCCAGCTTGCAAAATATTATGTAGCCCGCTATAATCTCTCAAAATAAATACAATTATACTCCATTAATCATCCTATATGAGAAAACCTTCTTCATCTAACTATTTATGGGAATGATGCTCACCTATATTTATCTAAAATGCTCAAGATTTTCTCTAGCACTTGGGTCTCAATTATCTTTCGTCCCCCAGATAAAATGGCCCTTAGCTCCTCTATACTCTTAGGCATAATGTTCACAACTTGAACAATCTCTTCATCCTCTAGTATTCCCTCAGCCTTTAAATCCTCAAAAAGTTTTTTGGCATTTTCTGGGCTTAAATACGACATTTTTGTTGCATAGTCAAGGGTCCTACGCTGGAACTGGTCCATGTTCTCCTCACCCAGTGACTCAAGAATAGCTTTAACTTCCGGGATAGTTACTGGCTTTATTTTAACTATTCTTCTCGGCATCTATTTTCACCATAAAATCTTTTTCTAGACAAGCGGCTTTATATGTTCCGGTCTAACGATTATCATCTTAACGGCTTCTCCCTGAGTTACTTCTATCTCGTATGCTCTCCCCCTCCTGCCGACTACAACGCCTACCTTGCCGTGATACCTGCGGTGTGGCATACCTTTATGAACGCTTGGATCTATCTCGATAACCACTTTATCTCCTGGCTTATAATCATATAACAATCTACTTAGCGGGCTTTTCCCTCTTTCCCTCGGGCTCTTGCTCAGGAGGGCACGGGTTTTCCTACGGTATCCATGCGATATTGGCATCGTAGCTCACCTCTCACGCCAGCACTTCCAGTACATCTAGCTCTACGGGCTCGGCTTTAGCACCAATTATCTCTGAAACGCTTGGCTTTGTTCTTCCCCCATCCCCAGTTATAAGCTCCTTCACATATAAGCCTCCCTGACACCTTATTATCATTTCAATATTATTCGCAGACAACCTTTTTATCTTTGTCTCATATATATGTTTCTCTCGCAAACAATCTGCCCGGCGGTGCAACACTCTTAATGGCGTCTGCTGCCGAATTATCACTCCAGTTAATTCCCTTTCAAGATTAGCTATCTCTTCATCAGTAATCTCTCTATCAAATTTAACAATAACCCTATAAATTTTCTGGGCACCTTCCATCTCCTTAAGTTTTCTTACAGTCTCCTTATCGCCAAACCTTAGGTCTAATACTTCAATCTTCCCCTTAGCATACTCATTAATAGCCTTCTCAAGGCTCTTTAGATCTATATTTCTCTTTTTCGGCCTTTTGATCTCTATTACAAATGGCCTACCCCGACCTAGCATACGGGCATCTCTATCCTCACGGCCAGCTGCATGGAAAGCAGTCCCCTCTCCAAGAGTTGCTTCAAGTATAGGCTTTGCAATAAGCTCCTCAACGGATTCAGGATACATTTTTCCAGTCCAATTACATCTTGCACAACCCTTTCCATTACACTTTATGCATATCCACTTTGATTGAGGTATACCACGAATAATTTTCCTATACCTGCCAGCTATGAAAAGCGAATTAACGTGAAGATCAATCTCCCCGGTGAACGGGTTTATTAGAATAACTATCTGGGGCTTCATGTAATCGACTGCTTTTCCGAGCCTATGGGATATCTCCCTCCCAATAACCCTACTCAGCTCATTTTTAATGCTCTCACCATACTGGATATTAAACTCGGCCTTAAACTCATCCTCACGCTCCTCAACCTCGAGCGGGAGCTTAATGCCAACTAAAAAATTATCGAACGTATACTCTTTGAGTCTCTCTATAGCGCCATCGATTATGGGCTGAAGATTCCCAAAGAGACCCCCACACAAGAAGCATGTTTCCCCCTCACCAACCCTCTTACCCATCTTTTTGAGTAAGTCATGCGCTTCCTTAAGGGAACCGTGAGACGCTAAAACTTTCAGAATCTTCACGCCCATCTCCCTAACCCTCTTCTCCGCTGAAAGGACCATCTCATGGGCGGTCATAGCAAGCGAAATCTTTATTGATCTACCCCTCTCAGAATTATCAAGACCGAAGCCAAGAAGAGCGAACTGCCTACCTAAACAATTATCACATAAAGGATACTTCTCAAGCATCCTCAAGGAAGATTCAAAAATCCATCCAAACTTCTCTATAGGTATATCGCTCAAGGCCCCTCAGCAAAATCTATACAAAGACAAAAACACAAAAAAACATTTCTGAGAAGCCCAGCTAGACTCCAAAAATTTTATAAAAATCTTATAATAAAATTTTATAGTTAAAATAGCCGCGGTAGCTCAGTTGGGAGAGCACCCGGCTGAAGAGAGTATCTCTGAAACCGGGCTGTCGCCGGTTCAAGTCCGGCCCGCGGCACCAGCCTCTAGGGTTCAAATCCCTTCTCCTTTTAAATTTGGGAATAATGAGTTTGGTGTGAAGAGCGAGATCTATGACTTTGATGAG
>Ga0209394_1000072_pt1 | contig 91956 bp, 100 predicted proteins | sample JNZ201metaG_FD_184122 | JGI IMG/M metagenome (GOLD analysis project Ga0209394, IMG submission 184122) | Hot spring microbial communities from Jinze hot spring, China to study Microbial Dark Matter (Phase II) - JNZ 20120812A (SPAdes) (version 3) ...
ATCGGATTCACTATCCAGAGAAAACAGAAAAGACTCGAAGAATATCTCAGAAAACGTGGACTACTATAACATGCCCCCGCAACCCCACTTTATTTTTTATTTTTAGTCTACTCACACCCACTATATAATACGTATGCCGAGGGTGGGATTTGAACCCACGACTTCGGGATTGCATCCCCTATTCCTATTGTCCGGATTATGAGCCCCGCACTCTAACCAGTGAGTTACCCCGGCTCCAGAAGCAATTATAGCTGAAGATAATGTTGTCCCCAATTCTCTACCCCTAATAATAAAGTAAGTCACCAATATCGCAAGTATTGCGGAGAGTAGGAGTTGGTAGGTTGTGAAAGGTATTTGAAAGATTATTGATGCTATGAGTATGTAGTATGCGAAGACTCCGAACGAGATCATGAGTAGAAGAGTTGTGATGAGTTTTCTGAAAATGTTGGTCTTCTTTCTAACTAGATACAAGATAACAATACTAGAGATTGTTAAAACCGATATGAAAAGTATGGTGTTAAGATATGGTGCAGGATTTAGGAGAGCCTGACCTGGAGGGGTTGAAGGTTCAGGTTCTTGGAAAGGCGTAATGGGGGATTGGAAGTCAATCATCAACGTTTAAAGGAAAATTAGGTTTAGCGAGCTCACATACAGATGGAATCTGCTTAAATCCAACACTAATAGCAGATGGAGAAAAGATAATTAAAGATGGTGAATACATTCATCCAGAATTAATAGAATATGTAAAAAAGCTTCAGATATAAAGTACTACCCTAACGTTCTCCAGAAGTCAGCTTAGAGATAGAAGACTATTCAGAAATTTCGTTATTTAAAATCCTCTAAAACTTAAATTACTTTAAAAGAACTAATAGTTTGAGAAATTTTAGACTATACCTATTAAGAATTAATTCTAAATTCCTAAGAGAACGTAGAGGAAGTAGATGGATCCTAGTAATCTTTTTTAGCAACGTTATTAATAGTAGAAGTGTATTAGCATGGAAAGCTCGTGGATTCCTAAGACGAAAGTTGGTAGAATGGTTAAGTCTGGACAGATAACATCTATAGACGAGATCTTCGCCAACAACCTGAAGATAACGGAACCAGAGATTGTGGATTATCTTCTCCCAGGCTTAGAACAGGAAGTAATAGATATAAAGCTGGTTCAGAAGCAGACAGATGCTGGAGAAAGAAGTAGATTCAAAGCTATAGCAGTAGTTGGGAATAGAGATGGATATGTAGGACTTGGAACAGGAAAATCCGTACACGTTGTCTCAGCAATCGAGAAAGCAATAAGAAACGCTAAAATGAACTTGACACCTGTTGTGAGAGGATGTGGAAGCTGGGAATGTTCTTGCGGTACACCTCATAGCCTACCAGTTAAAGTTGAAGGGAAATGGGGTAGCGTTAAGATACAGCTTCTACCTGGACCGAGAGGTTTAGGAATAGTTGCAGGAGAAACAGCAAGAATAGTTTTAGATCTAGCTGGAGTACAAGATGTTTGGACGAAAACTTTCGGAGAAACTAGAACAACACTCTCATTCGCTGGAGCAACATACATGGCATTAAAAAATACAAATAAGATAATCCTTCCAAGCCTCTGGAAACAAGTATAATACATCACGATTCTAATTTAACTAAATTCATGTCTAGTTCTTTTCCTCTTTAATCAGTCTTTAGAGATACTTATTAGATAGTTTTATTATGGGCTGAGATAGGTTGAAGGGTGGATAATAAATGGAGGCGAGTGATGCTAGATGTTATCTAGTTATAAGAATAAAAGGTGGAGTAAAAGCTAGTCAAGAAGAACTAGATACATTAAAATTTCTAAATCTTCCAAGAACTAATTATGCTGTATTCATTCCTAAGAACTCTAGTTATGAAGGTATGTTGAAGAAGGTAGCCCACTATGTTACTTGGGGTGAGCCGACCATTACTACAATACTCCGCTTACTTAAAAAAGCTGAAATGAACAGTAAAATCAAGCTCAACGATGAAAATGTAAAGAAACTAGGATTCTCAGACTTAAAAGAACTTGCAGAAAAGATATATAGAGGAGAAGTAACTCTAAGTAAACTCAAGGATAAGGGGTTAAAACCGTATATAAGATTACATCCACCTAGAAAAGGGTTTAAGAAAACTATCAAGAAAGCTGTATCTGAAGGTGGAGAATATGGTTATCGTGGTGAACGTATAAATGAGCTTGCTGTAAGAATGTCTTAATCGGTAAATGAAAATCTTAATAGTAGTGTGGTTATCTTGAAGGTGAGCTTAGTTGCCTACTAGGTTTAGGAAAGTTAGGAAGAAAAGAGGTAGTAGAACTCACGGATGGGGTCAAATAGGACAGCATAGAAAGTCTGGTGCTAGAGGAGGGCATGGAGCTACTGGGAAACATAAACATAAATGGACATGGGTATTGAAATATGACCGAGACTACTTTGGGAAACATGGATTCTTTAGGCCAAACAGAAAAGAGATCAAGACTGTAAACCTCCTACAACTATCTACGCTCGTAGAGAACATGGAAGAGAAGAATGAAGTAAAGATGGTTAACGGTAAGATAGTTGTAGATCTCCAATCAATAGGTATAAGAAAAGTTGTTGGAGGAGGAGAAGTGAGTAAACCGTTACTAGTAATAGTTGAGAGATGGACTAAGAGCGCTGAAGAAAAGATAAAACAAGCAGGTGGAGAACTAGTTAAACCTGGAGAGATAAAGGTGTAGGTAGATTGGTTACAGCTAGAGATGTAATTCAGAGTATTGCAAAAAGGTTTCCAGAAATTTCTAAACCTCAGAGAAGACTCAGCTTGGGGGAGAGATTCATCTGGACGGGAATAGTCCTCGTAATCTACGTATTAATGAGTCACACATTTCTATACGGTGTTCCACAAGCAGCTAAGCTAGCACAACAAAACCCGATAATATTGAATATAATATTTGCTCAACGTATGGGTACACTTACAACACTGGGAATAGGTCCTATAGTTACAGCTGGAATAATACTTCAGTTACTAGTTGGTGCACAGATAATAAGACTCGACTTATCTAAGAGTGAAGATAGAGCTTTATTCACAGCTCTAAACAAGATCTTTGCAGTAGTGATAACAATCTTTGAAGCTGCTGTTTTCTCATATTCTGGATGGCTTGGACATATGGATTTCCAGACAGCTACACTAGTCTTCATACAACTACTAGCAGCAACTACACTTATAGTTCTCATGGATGAGCTTGTACAGAAAGGTTGGGGTCTTGGAAGCGGCGTAAGCTTATTTATAGCGGTTGGAGTAGCAGAGAATATAATAGTCAATTTATTCTCACCAATAATTCTACCAGATGGATACTATCAAGGAATAATCTTAGCATTAATACAAGCAGCCTTCACGGGTATGCCTATAACTCCTCTCCTTGTTAGAGGACAGTTTCCAGATATCTTAGGATTAGTAAGTACTTTCTGTCTACTCTTCCTCATAGTTTATCTTGAAGCTGTTAGAGTAGAGGTACCTATACAGTACGCTAGATTCGGAGGGTTTGCAACAAAGTATCCAATAAAGTTCCTATATGTCTCAAACATACCAGTAATCTTCGCATCAACAGTTTTCACGAACATCTACTATCTTTCAAGCATAATTTGGAGTAGATTTAATATAAACAACGACAACATGTTCCTAAACATTCTTGGAATGTTTAATTCTACAGCATACACTCATGATAGAATTTTCCAACCTCTAGGAGGACTAGCATACTACATGACATCTCCATATAACATCTATGGAGTAATACACGATCCTATAAGAGGGGTCGTCTATGCGTTCATAATGATAGGCTTCTGCCTACTCTTCGCAAAATTCTGGGTAGACATAGCTGGACTATCACCAGAAAAAGTAGCAGAACAACTTATCCAAGCAGGTATGCAAGTACCGGGATTTAGAAGAGCCCCACCAATAATAGCCAACATCATTAGAAGATATATTTCAACAGTAACGATCCTAGGAGCGATTATAGTAGCTCTCATAGCTGTCCTCGGAGATTACTTCAATGTATTTGGTGGAGGAATCGGAATACTTCTACTCACAGGCATACTATACCAGTATTATCAACTACTAGTAAGAGAAAGATTGACAGAGATGTATCCAGCCCTCTCAAGACTTCTCGGAGAATAATGTTAAGCATAAAGATTTTATATGACAGTGCATAGATTATTCAAGACGGCTAGTAAATCCAAACCTATACCACTAATTGGAGGTGTATTGTAGATGAATGCTATTATAGAGATAATGCTTATAGCTCTTGTAGTAAGTGTAGCGACAAATCTATTGAGGAGAAAGATGATCTCAAGAGAAGATATGTTAAAGATGGCTGAGTCACAACTCTACAAGAAGAGCCTACTTGAAGCTCGGAGAAAGAATGATGAAAAACTTCTCCAGAAGCTCTTGAAAAAACAAGAATACTACCAGAAGGTAGATGCCCAGATAGCTAAGAAAAATATCATTACACTCATTCTAACATTGATAATATTCTATGTCGCTTACCTGGCTCTTGGTCAATTCTATGGAAGCACGAATATAATTGCAAATCTACCTGGAGATTTAATAATTCCACTAATCTCTATTGAAAATAAGTTAACAGTCTCCGGATGGTTCATAATCTCTCTCATAGCTTTAGGTCTACCAATCTCTAAAATACTTGGGGTATCTCCACCTGAAAAACCTGAAAATTTAGAAAAGAAGATAAAAGAATAATTTTAAAAATTATCTTAAAATTCTAGATAATCTCAGAGTTCTTATAGATTATGAGACGTGCTCTCAGAACACGGAGTAGGAAGAGAAAGTTTGTTAGAACACCTGGAGGTAGAGTAGCTATACATATCGTGGATGAGAAGAAAGATTTCCATCACTGTGCTAGATGTGGAGGAATAATACATGGTATACCTAGAGAGAAAGATTTTAAGCTATCACATAGTGAAAGAACGGTTGAAAGATATTATGGAGGAATGTTATGCCAAAATTGTTTAGAAGAATTGATTAGAGATAAAGTCTACCTAGAATGGGTTCAATCTGGAGCGATAAGTTAACTAGTTGTCAAAATCAATTCCTATTTAATCTTAAAGTATTCTTTAACAGCCTGTGAGACTATTCTGTATACAGATTCCGCATTTAATCTATCTGTATCTAGTATAAGATGGAATGGGGAGTAATCTTTACCTATCTCCACGCCGTAAAGTTTTCTGTATATTTCTGCACTTTCCTCATCTCTCTTCTTGAGAATCTTGTATGCTTCCTCTAGAGATATCCTGCTCCTCTTCATTAAACGTTTAGCTCTGACTTCTTCAGAAGCCTTTAACCATATCTTGAAACCTCCTTCATAAAGCCATGGAAGTATCCAGCTATCTATAACAGCGTTTCCAGCTTGAGCGTATTTTAATAATTCTTGATCTACGAGTTTATCGAACTCTGGGTTAGCCTTCCTTTCTTCTAGAAATTTTATTCCCTCACTACTCTCCCACCAATCTCTCCCACCAATCTTGTAGCCTTTCTTCTTCGCAAGAATCTTTAAAGCATCCCCACCAGAAACATACTTTAGTTTAAACTTCTTCGCAAGCTTTCTTCCAAGAGTACTCTTACCAGTAGCAGCGAAACCACTAATACATATGACTATCTTCCTATCTCTCTCCATACACTACTTTTAGAATATCCACCTTATTAAAATTGAAAACCTGGAGTAACAGAATAAAGAATTCAGTCCCCTTTTAGGAAGAATTCTTCTTCTAGATCAGAAATAAAAATAGAGCTTGTTAAAGATAGTGTAAATTTCTAGATGCTTCATAGGTAGATCTGAGATCAGATCCTCTAAATACATCAATAACGAGGAAAACAAGCGAATGTTGAAAAATTTTCTAATCTCATTTATCAAAGACTCTAAAAACTCCATGCTCATGAAAGAGTTCATATTGGTTGGCGTCTTATTAAGAACGCTTTTATACTTGGATAACTATAGACAACTTAAGGTGAAAAAATGTATAAGAGTTTTCATGGCGTTGGTAAGATCGTCGCTATTGTAAGCATAATAATAGCTTTGATTATAGGCTTAATAGCAGGATATTTTGTTAGCCTATCTCTAGCTCCACCATCACTTTCAACAGTTACAGTTGCTCAAGCAACTGTAACTACAACATCTGTTAAAACAATTACTGTAACATCTACCGTTGGAGTAGCTCCTGAGAGGATAGTGATTGGAGTTACAGATAAAGTCAGTGATATAGATCCTGCAAATGCTTACGATTTCTATACATGGGAGGTCCTAACGAATATAATGGGTGGACTAATGAGGTATACTCCGGGTACAACTGAGTTAGAACCCGGTCTAGCCATCAGTTATACAGTCTCACCAGATGGTAAAGAATATACTTTCAAACTAAGACCTAATTTATACTTCGCAGATGGTAAAAAAGTTACCGCACATGACGTTGTCAGATCGATTAAAAGAGTTATGAAGATTAATGGAGACCCTGCATGGCTTGTAACAGATTTTGTAGAAGATGTAGTTGCTCTAGATGATTACACAGTTAAATTCATCTTGATAGAACCAGTATCTTACTTCCCAGCACTCGTTGCAACTCCACCCTACTTCCCAGTTCATCCTGCATATAAGCCTGAAGAGATAGATAGTGATCAAACAGCTGGAGGGGTAGGGCCATATAAGATAGTTAAATGGGTTAGAGATGTAGAACTGGTCTTAGAAGCTAATCCGTATTGGTGGGAGGGAGCCCCTAAGACAAAACAAATAGTCGTCAGGTTCTACAAAGATGCAACTTCTCTGAGACTTGCTCTAGAAGCAGGTGAGATAGACGTTGCTTGGAGAACTCTCAGACCTACAGATATACAAGACTTGAAAGGTAAAGCTGGAATAAAAGTTATAGAAGTTCCTGGCGCATTCATAAGATATATAATCTTCAATACTAGAATACCGCCTTTTGATAATGAACTTGTGAGAAAAGCACTAGCAGCAGCTATAAATAGAAAAGCGATATGTGATAAAATATTCTTGGGAACTGTTGAACCTCTCTATAGCATGATACCTAAAGGTATGTGGAGCCATAAGGAATCATTCTTAGAGAAATATGGTGAGTATAACGTTGAACTCGCAAAAACATTGTTGAGACAAGCTGGATATAGTGAAACTAATAAGCTGAAGATAGAGTTATGGTATACACCAACTCATTACGGTGATACTGAAGTAGATGTAGCTATGCTTATTAAAGAAGCATGGGAAGGAACTGGAATCATCGAAGTAGAGTTAAAGAGCGCAGAGTGGACTACTTATCTCGACTACACTAGAAAGGGTCTTCTCGGAGCATCTCTCTACGGATGGTACCCAGACTATATAGACCCTGATGATTATACGAGCCCCTGGGTAAATACTTCCTGGACAGGATACGCATACTCTAATCCAAGGCTGATGGATATCCTAAGAGAGGCAAGAACCAAGCCTACGATAGAAGAAAGAACAAGACTTTATGAACAAGCTCAAGATATATGGGCTGAAGATGCAGCGATAGTTCCACTCTTTCAAGGAAAGTTAACGATAGCTACTAAAGAGGGAATTGAAGGTGTTATTCTAGATCCTGTAATGTTGTTCAGATACTGGCTGATCTATAAAACCTAAAACTTTAATCTTTCCCATCATTATTTTTTCACTCCTTTAATATTTTTATCTAACTAGATTTCTGTAATGGTGGAATGACTTCACTGAAAGTATTTATAATAGCTAGAGCTATAGCCCTGATACCAACGATACTCATACTTGTAACGCTGGTCTTCTTTATAATGAGAGTTCTTCCAGGAGATCCAGTAATTGCTATAGTTGGAATGAAGGCTCCTATGGAAAGAGTTGTAGAATTGAAGAAGGAGCTCGGATTGATAGATGAGAATGGTAATGAAATACCGCTTATCGTACAGTATGTTAACTACTTGATGAAGCTTGTTCAAGGAGATCTCGGGAGGTCTCTTATCTGGGGTAAGAGACCTGTAGTAGTTGAGATAATGGAGCATCTTCCTGCAACTATTGAGTTAGCTATAGCTGGATTCCTAGTAAGCTTATTGATAGGTATGACTCTAGGAACAATAGGTGCAGGGATAGGAGGTAAAGTAAACTCAGCAGTAAGAGTCTACAGTGCTGTAGCATATGCATTATTTATACCATGGATAGGCATGATGCTACAGCTAGTATTTTCAGTAGGGTTGAAGATATTCCCGGTAGGCGGAAGAATAGGAGTAGGTTTAGAACCTCCAACGTATACTGGGCTATACATCTTAGATAGTTTAATCTCAGGTAAGATTGATAGTTTTATAAGCTCATTAAAACATATAACTCTACCTGCAGTAACCCTTGGATTAGTAATTTCAGGTGTTTTCTCTAGAGTTACACGCGTAAGCGTAGAAGAAATCTTAAAGCAAGATTTTGTGGTTGCGGCTAGAGCTAGAGGTCTACCAGAATACAGAATAATGCTTCATGTACTGAAAAATTCTTTCATCCCTATTCTCACGATGATGGGGCTTCAGCTGGCACTCTTAATGACAGGAGCTGTCCTAACGGAGACAACATTCAGCTGGCCCGGTATGGGTACCTTTCTACTTGAAAGAATACAGTACAGAGATTATACAACAGTTCAGGGAACAGTAATCTTCTTCGCAATAATTGTATCAGTCATGAATCTCATAGTTGACGTGTGCTATGCGTACATAGATCCGAGAATTAGATATTGAGGTGAAATGATGTATACTTTTAGACCTATTCTAAGGAGAATGGTTCTCAAGATGCCTCTAACAACAATAGGGATTGTCGGCCTATCTATGATATTGTTTGTAGTCTTCATGGCTGTTTTTGCAGACTTCTTAGCACCATACGATCCAACTAAATCTGTGGGATTGAGTCTTCAGCCACCTTCTCCAGAACATCTATTCGGCACAAATAAGATAGGACAAGATATGTGGAGCAGGACTGTGTACGGTGCGAGAACAATGTTGATAGTTGTAGCTCTTTCTACAATCTTATCAATGATCATTGGTGTTCCGCTAGGCTTAATATCAGGATACGTTGGAGGATTACTTGATAGAATATCTACAACAATAATGGATTCTATTTACGCTTTTCCAAGCTTAATACTGGCTATAGCGATAGCTGCAGCGTTGGGACCTGGAATTATAAATACGGCGATCTCTATTGCTGTAGTCTATATCCCAACATATTTTAGAATGGTTCGAGCCCAGACACTAAATGTAAAGAATCAACTTTACGTAGAAGCAGCTGTAGCTATAGGTGCAAAGCCTTCATCAATACTCTCTAGATATATTTTTCCCAATGTAATATCCGTTGTAACAGCCGTCTTCACTTTAAGTGTAGCAGACATAGTTTTAACAGAAGCTGCTCTTAGTTTCTTCGGTTTAAGTGTTCCAGCACCTACACCTGATTGGGGATTCGATCTTAGAGCTGGTCAGCCTTACCTAGTCTCTGGGTATTGGTGGCTCGTAACTTTTCCAGGACTAATGATAATAATGCTAGCAGTTGGGTTTACATTTCTAGGTGAGAGTGTAAGTGAGTATCTAGGTTTAAGAGAGGTAGGAATTTGAATGTTCGAGAAGCTTCTCCGAATAATTAATCTAAAAACATATTACTTCTCACGTAAAAATGTGATAAAAGCTGTCGATAACGTTAGTTTAGATATATTTAGAGGGGAGATCGTGGGACTCGTCGGAGAATCAGGATCAGGTAAATCAACTTTAGGTCTATCTATAGTCAAGCTCTTACCACCTCCCGGTAAGATAGTTGGAGGAGAAATAATCTTAGATGGTGAGAACATTCTTAAGAAAACTGATAGAGAACTTAGGAAAATACGTGGTAGAAAAATTGGAATGATATTTCAAGATCCATTAACATGCCTTGATCCATTAAGGAGGATCGGAGACCAGATTATAGAAACTATTACAGTACACCTTAAAATAGATAAAGAACATGCAAGAGAGATGGCTATAAAGTCTCTCGAACGAGTAGGAATACCGCCAGATAGAATAGACGATTATCCACACCAATTGAGTGGGGGTATGAGACAGAGAGCTATGATAGCAATGGCAACAGTCTTGAATCCAGATCTATTGATAGCAGACGAGCCAACAACTGCTTTAGATGTTATAGTTCAGTCAAGGATAATGGATCTATTAGAAGATTTGAGAAATGAGAGAAATATAAGCATTCTACTGATAACACATGACATCGCGTTAGTTATAGAGAGAAGCAATAGGGTTGTAGTAATGTATGCAGGAAAAATTTGTGAAGTTAGAGGAGCTGAACGTATAGCAGTAGAACCATTACACCCCTACACCAAATTGCTGATACAATCGATCCCAGATATAGAGAAAACAGAAATTGAACTTAAACCGATACCTGGTTCTCCGCCCGACATGAGGAATCCACCGCAGGGATGTAGATTCTGGCCTCGATGCCCCCACGCCATGGAGAAGTGTAAAATTGAGGAACCTCAATTATTAAGTCTAGGAGAAGGGGCTGTTGCATGTCATCTCTACGGAGGATAAAGAAGTGGTTGAAATAGTACGTCTAGTTAGATTAAAGAAATGGTTCCCTGTTCAGAAAAGCTTCCTAGAGAGACTTCTTGCGAGACAGAGAATATTCGTGAAGGCTGTAGATGGAGTAGATTTAACAGTTAAGAAAGGTGAAACACTTGGATTGGTGGGAGAAAGTGGGAGCGGAAAAACTACGTTAGGCAGATTGATAATAAGATTGATAGATCCAACAGAAGGAAGAATATATTTCAATGGACAAGATATAACATATCTTAAAGGTGAATCTCTTAGAAAATTGAGACGGAAGATGCAAATAATATATCAAGATCCTTACGCTTCACTCAATCCTAGAATGACTATCGGAAGTATCTTGGAAGATCCTTTAAAGATACACATGATAGTCGATAATAGAGAAAAAGCTAAAGAAATCGTTTTAAACATATTGGAGAAGGTGGGTTTAACTCCTCCAGATGAGTTCTACAAACTTTATCCGAGAAACCTTAGTGGAGGCCAGAGGCAAAGAGTGGCGATCGCTAGAGCCGTAATATTAAAACCAGAATTAATAGTAGCAGATGAACCTGTCTCAATGATAGATGTCTCTCTTAGAGCTTCAATTTTAAACCTTATGATAGAGTTGAAGAATGAGCTTAACCTCACTTACATATTCATTACACATGACCTCGCGGTGGCGAAGTATATTGCGGACACAATCGCAGTAATGTATCTTGGGAAAATTGTGGAGAAAGCACCTACGAAAACATTATTCGAAAATCCTTTACATCCTTATACTCAAGCCTTATTTTCAGCCATCCCCATACCTAAACCTCTACATGAAAGAACTAGAAAACTAGAGATAAGTGGTGAGATCCCCAACCCCATAAATATACCTGCTGGATGTAGATTTCATCCAAGATGCCCTTTCGCTAAAGAAAAATGTTTTAGGGAAGAACCACCATTTATAGACGTAGAAAAAGAACACTATATTGCTTGTTGGCTTGCAAGCAACTACTGAGAACTCGTTAAGATAAGTTATTGTCAGACATGTTTTTCGTTCAAGTTTTAAGTTTTAGGATTATCTTATTGACGTTCAGATCCTCTCCAATCTAATACCCATGATTCTAGCTAAATATCCTAGTTCTTCAGAAATGTCTTTAAATACAACTACATAATGGTTGCCAATCGATTCTTCTACTATCTGAGCAAGTTTACTTTTGTCCTTACTTCTTATTTTTATGTTCAACTGTGTTCTACAAGCTTTCTCTTGGACAGGTTTTTTAATCGTTCTACCTACAACGTACCTGATCACTCTCGATACAGGATCTAGTCTACCTAAGGTGGCTTCACGGTTTTCTGGAACGTAACATCTTACCCCAACCCCTCTCCCAGATTCGAAATGGTTGTCTAATTCAAATTTCTCTGCAATGGTTAATGGGGCTGTGCAGTGTGCTATGGTAATTGTAGTATCTTGGATCCAGTTAATGTTCCCCATAAATGATGGAGCTTCAGCGAGTTTTGAGAAAATTATCATTGTTAGTAAGGCTGGTATATCGCCTTCACATCCAAACATGCTAACTTTACTATTAAGTAGGGATGCGGAGAGACATGCAGTCGTATCGAGGTCTGTAATAATGTTGAAGCATCTAACCGTTACAGCATCTAAACCATACTTCTCGATTATCTTCTTCAGGGATAGATGGATCTTTAATGATTTAGCTACTTCATCTTCTGGAATACGTATGGCTTTAGTCTTCTTTATTAATTCTCGTTTCAGAACATCTACATCAATCTCAGAAATCTTACTAAATTCCTGATAAACCTCGCTAACATCAATTCTCAGTATCTCCAATTCTTCGAACAACACATTTATGTTCTTTTCGACGTCTTCGCCTGAACTGTAAACTAGCCAAGGAGAAGGTTCTCCGATTAACCCTATCTTCATCTTCTTAATCTCACTAATAGTTCTCCAAGCTTTTGCAAATTTCTGGACACGTTTTCCCGGAGGCCATTCAAGAATTATCCAAGATCTTCCAGCATTCTTAATTTTCGAGAATGCTTCTAAGGCTGCTGGAAGACTATTCATTGAAGTATGGGGAACTAGTAAGGTGAATCCACACTTCTCGGATATATGTTGAATTATATGTTCCGTGCCTCCAGTTAATGGAGCGATTATTCCAAGAACATTCTTATCAATCTCAAGTTTCTCTAAATCTTCTCCCTTAATAATTAGAGAAAGAGAGCTATCAATAATCTTATCTAATTTCTTTTGGTATAGATTTAATACTTTTCCCACTAAGAATGGGTTATGTAAGGGTGAAGCTACAGGTATAAGTAAAACTTTGCTCATATAATCAATTTTATTTATTCACGGATATATGGTTTACCTAATGCTTTGGGGAATCTCTTAGATCCCACTATTGCTAAAGCTATTATCGTTACGATATAGGGGATCATGTTAATGAAGTAGTGTGGTATAACTTCTTTTATTGTTGGTGTTATCATTATTGTGAATGCTAATCCTTCAGAGAATCCGAAAATAAATGAAGATACAGCTGCAAGTATTGGATCTAAACCTGAGAAAACTGCTGCAGCTAGAGCTATGAAACCTCTTCCAGCAGTAATTTCTTTAACTAATCCTCCAAACCATCCTAAAGGCATAAACGCTCCACCGATACCTGTTAGACTTCCACATAAAGTACTAGCTAATACTCTAGTTAAGTTAACATTTATTCCTGCTACGTCTAGGGCTTCTGGTCTCTCTCCAGCAGCCTGAATTCTCAACCCAATTAATGTACGGTACAGCAAGATATGTAGAAAGATTGTGATGGCAACTGCGAAGATTGTTATAGGACTAAGTCTAAAGATTTCTTTACCTATCTGGATATTTAAGGTTCCAATCTTTAGGTCCGGATCAAAAATGTGGATTCCTGGAAACGCCCAGAAAGCCATCATCATAAAAGGTACTAAACCTAAGCCTACCAAGTTTAAACCCATACCAGCAATTACTTGCACAGCCTTCCCATAACTACTTATGAAACCGAAAAAGAAACCTATCAACGCTCCTACTAACGCTCCACCTATTAATATCCCACCTAGTCCACTGCCTGTAACTTCAGCGTAGTAAACTCCAGTTACAGCGGTTATTAAGAAGATTCCTTCTAAGCCTATATTTACGACCCCAGACCTCTCATTTATACTCTCACCTACAGCTGCCAACATTAGTGGAGTCATGGCCATGAAAGTAGTTTCAAGTATGTGTATTGGCTCGACACCGAGAACGCTTAATAGACATAAGAACATAATGAACGATGGGAAACCAATTATCAAGAATCTTAGTTTTCTCGAAATCTTCAAGCTACCTCCCTCCTACAATGTGCTTCCTTATTATCGAGTACAATTCAGGTAGCGATAGAGATAAAACTATGATTCCATTGATAGCTACTGTTAGATCCGGGTCTACTCCCAGATACTGCATAAACCTTGAGCCGTACAGGAGTATGCCTAGAAATATTGATGAAAAGATTATTCCAAAAGGGTGATTTCTACCAATTAATGCAACTCCAATACCGTTGAATCCTAGGTTAATCACGTTACCGAGTGTTTTATAGATAGTCCATGCAGGAGGTCTGCCGATAACTTGTGATGCACCAGCTAGACCGGCTGCAAGTCCTCCGATGAAGAAGTTTAGAAAGACTATCTTCACATAGTTTACTCCGACGTATCTTGCAGCTTCCGGATTACTTCCAGTTAGTCTAAGCTCGTATCCTAAAGTGGTTCTCCATAAGATAAAATACGTGAGAACTATAAACCCTATGGCTACGAAGATAAATGTCGTTAGAGAAGCTCCTATCACATCATATCGCGCGGTGGGTAGAGCTGGCAGAGCTCTTTCAGCCCTACCAGGTTCATAGTAGTAGTACTCAATCAAGTATCTTACAAGATATAAAGCAATCCAGTTTAACATTATCGTGGAGACTACTTCATGTACGCCTCTCCAAGCTTTTAATGCAGATACTGGAAGAGACCATAAAGCACCTACAATCATTGCGAAAAGTGTTGTAGCGAGTACATGTATTCCGGGAGGCAAAGATATGCTACCCGCCAACACCACGGCCCCCATAGCGCCAATATATGCCTGCCCCTCAGCACCTACGTTAAAGTATCCAGATCTAACTCCAATTGCAAAAGTTAATCCAGTTAACATTAATGGAACAGCATTTGCAAGACTTTCGAATATACCGTCTACCGACAATAGTGTTCCTTGGAATAATGCTACATAGGCTGTAATCGGATCGTATCTAAAAATGATCATTAATACAGCTCCACCTATAAAACCTATTAGTATGGCTATTAAAGTCTCGAGAATAGGTTTCTTCAACTTGCTAAATGTGCCTAACATTCTATCCTCACCAAATGGGCGTCTCCATACATAAGTCTTATTAAATAAAAAATATATATGATAAAATTTTTGAAAGTTTTTACTGGACTTAGCCAAGTATATTTCTCCAGTAGTCTATTGCATCTTTCGTGAAAGCTAGTGGGACTTCTACTTCTCCTTTCCTTATCTTATCTTCAAGTTCTGCTAGAGCATCCCATATCCATGAAGCGACGGATTCCCGCATCTCTTTTACTTTACTTTTTATCTCCTCAGGACTCATTGGTAAAACTTTCTTTCCAACAAGTTTCTCTGCCTCAATACCCATCTGTATGAATTCGTCTAGATCTTTAAGTGTACTTGCAGATATCCCTTCCATAGGTGTTCCCATTACCGTCGTACCTATCCCAAGAGTTAATACTCCATTATACTGTTTTACGACATCTCTGAACTTTCCTTCTAAGACTAGTTTAGTTGCATAATATACACCCTTATCAACTCTCTTCATCATACTGACTATTACAAAACCTGGGTTGATCCAGTCCTGGTTAGCATCAACGCCTATCCAGAAAGGTGGACCCATCTTTAACCCTCTTGCCTCAGCGATCTCTCTAACTGCTTGATTTATTCCAAGTCCTAGCGGTCCTGCAATATTATAAACTGCTATGGCGCCTTTAGCATACATTGGTTTTGCAGCTTCATAGCCTTTTGTTATATCGCTAAATGTTCCTGTGTACGTCCATAGAACTCTTCCTTTATACCAGCATTGTCCAGGTGTTTCAGGTGGACAGTACATTCCATCTTTCCAATTGGGGCCACTACCATACCTAGAGTCTTCTCCGATTATAGGTGCTTTTCGTCCAAACTTCTTTTCATACCATTTTAGTGCCCAATCACATCCCCACTTGTACCCTATCTCAAACTTCCACAGTACTGGTATCTCTATCCCGAATACTCCTCCAATATATGGATACGATCCACCTTTCTCATTATAGTAAGCTGCAAGCAAACATCCAACAGCTCCAACAAGAGCGCTACCTTTATGTTCTTCAAATTTTATATCCATTAGGTTTGGTAGTGGATACTTATCAGGATATTTTTCTTTAACTATTTCCTGAGAATATGTATCTATTCCTGCGAAGTTCTTATCAGGATATTTTAACGCTACTTGCACTAAAGCATCGCTTAGAAGGAAACCGACTCCAACTATTAACTTAACATCAGGGTCCTTTGCACCAATCTCTAGATTTGGTACATAATCTGCTTCAACTTTACTCACAAGTTCAACCATTTCTATTCCGAAGTCTCTCTCAGCTTCATCTCCTCCTTTAAAAGCCATATCGTTAAATGATAAATCACCTCTTCCACCAATATCTGATACGACGGCGATCTTCACTTTACGAGGAGCAGCAGGACCTATGCTTGTATACCAATAAAGAACCCCGCCAACTACAGCTATAATCAATATAATCGTTATAACTATTACTCCTACCTTTGTAATAGCATTTATTTCTCTCATAGTATACACATATAATATATGTAAATTGAGAAGTATATTAGCGTTTTTTATATGTTCTCATAAGTGTGGTAACGTCTTTTTAGAATATTAGTTCTCGAATCTTTAGAGTTTATAGAATTGCTAGTTCTCCAAGTTCTGGAAAAGCATCTATCAGGTTTCTTAAACTTGGAAAATTTTTCGTACCAAACCACATGCATTTATATGCACCCATAGCGTTTGCTAAGATAGCTACTTTCTTTAAGTCGAGATTTCTTGCCATTCCATATATGAAGCCTGCATTAAAAGCATCTCCTGCACCCGTAGTATCTACGACAGTGACTTTGAAAGATGGTGTATGGAATATTCTCTCTCGAGTTGCTATAATGCATCCTCTATGTCCCATCTTTAAAGCTATGATCTCAGCTTTCATCTTCTCTAGCAATGTCAATCCTATCGTTTCTGGATCTTCTTCTCCAGTAAATCTTCTTGCTTCATTCTCGCCTGCCATTACGTAGTTGAAGAAACCTTTCATCTCTTCGAGTAGCGTTGGTTTATGTTCGGCTACTCCTTCAATATCTATACTAGTTTTTGTTTTCAGACTTCTTACACGCCTCATTAACATATTGATGCTTTCCCAAATATCGTCGTTGAGTAGCGTGTAGCCAGATAAGTGTAGATGTTTTGTTTTCTCGATTATGCTTATATCTTCTTCTTCTATCTTTAGCTTAGTATTGGCTCCTCTATGACCTATCATAGTTCTCTCTCCTTCTTCGTCAACTATTACCAGTATGGTTCCTGTACACATGTGTTTGATAACTCTTACTCTACTTACATTAACTCTATTATCTTTTAGCTCTCTTATTAATTCAGTACCAGACTCATCATCCCCTACTGCACCTATCAATACTGTTCTTAGACCAAGTTTAGATAATGCTATCGCGATATTCCTCCCTACTCCACCGTGATTTTTAATCATCTCTCTAGCATATTCCATAGAACCTCTAGATGGAAAATTTCTAACAGGAAGTATTAGATCTAAGTTGATATCACCTACGACTGCGATATCATATTCGTCATCCATTCTGCTTCAACCGTATTTCCCTAACTTTTTCCATGAATTTTCTAACTCTTTCAGGATCTACCGGATTCTGAGTAACTCCTTTAACTTTGAAGTAGGTTCCAACAATCGCTCCATCACCAATAGAGAGAAGTTCCTCAACATTCTCGATATTAACGCCGCTTCCAATAATCACAGGTGTTTCTCCGACTACTTGCTTAACGCTCTTAACAAGATCTAGATCTGGAGCGTCTCCAGTCATCCTACCAGTTACAATTACAGCATCCGCTAAATAGAAGTCAGTCCAGATCGCATGTATTTCTGGAGTTATTCCTGGAAAAATGACTGCATGCTTCTTATACACGTCTGCGAAGAATCTTATATCCCATGCATCAAGTAATTTTCTAAGTCTCATCAACTCAGCTGCGTTCCCATGATCTAGTTGACCTGTATCCCATAAGAGAGAGCCTGTGTAAAGGCAGACTCTAATAAACTTAGCTCCAGCAGCTTTCGCAATACTTAGAGCCACCCTTCCACCATTATGTATAGAGGTTATGCCTACAGGTACATTCACGGATTTCACCACTTCCCGTGCAGCAACAGCATGGGCTGCAATTTCTTCTGGCGGGATTTCCTTGCCCACATAGTATGGGAGATCCCACATATTCTCAACTATCAGACCATCTACTCCGTTTTCTACCAGGATTTTCGCTTCTTTTACAGCATTCTCTATGATTTCGTCCATGGACCATCCACCGTATGCTGGTGAACCTGGAAGAGGTATAAGGTGAACCATCCCGATTATCGGTTTACTAACCTCAAATAAGTCTTTAAGTCTTCGAAGTCTTCTACCATAAAATTCTTTAGCCCACTCGGGGATTAGATCTTCCAACTTGACAGGCATATATTCCACCCTACTTCATCTTCTAGAAATCTGAAAATATATGTATATTTGTATCCGTATCACTTATAGAAGTCTGTAATTTGATCTTAACATAAAACTTAACACTTTAATTAAGGATCTTGATTAAAATAACTATAGAGTTTAGATGAAGACGGTGGTTAGCTCATTTAGATCATCTCTTCATAAGAAGAGTGAAAACTCCAAAATCGTTAGCTCACGTAGTTTCAGTACGAGTGATCAGAAGCCAAGAAAAGGAGAGATACTACTAAAAGCTGAGAACATAGTTAAAGATTTCCCAGGCATATGGGAGCATCTAGTCTTAGACCATGTAAATTTTGATGTAAGAGCTGGAGAGATTCATGCACTGCTTGGTGAGAATGGTGCTGGTAAGACTGTTTTAGCAAACATTCTCTCAGGATTCTACCTAGCTACTTCAGGAAAAATCTATGTTAGAGGAAGACCCGTAACATTCAATTCACCTAGAGATGCATTAGAACAAGGTATTGCAATGGTTCATCAAGAGTTCACATTAGTACCAACATTATCATTGGTAGAGAACATAGCTCTAGGTTTAAGAGAATACAATCCATTTAAATACCCGATAAGGGAGATCGAAAGAAAACTTGTAGAATTGATGAATAGGTATAATCTGAAAGTAGATTCTAGAGCAATGGTAGAAGATTTATCAGCTGGAGAAAAACAGAGAGCAGAGATATTAAAAGTACTTTACTGGAACCCTGAGATACTCATACTTGATGAACCAACGTCAATGCTCACACCACACGAAGTTAAGGAATTATTTAAAGTATTGAGATCTCTAGCTGATGAGAATAGGGGAGTGGTTTTCATAACACATAGAATCGAGGAAGTCATGGAGATAGCAGATAGAGTTACCGTACTTAGACTTGGAAAACACGTTGGAACAAAATACATTAACGAAACGAATAAGGATGAATTGCTAAGAATGATGATAGGTACGGTAGAACCAGTTAAAAAAGTTAAAAAACCACCTAAAGCAGAAACAGCGATACTTGAGGTTATAGATCTACACGTAGAAGGTAGGCAAGGTGTTGAAGCTGTTAAGGGTGTAAGCTTTACCATTAGAGAAGGAGAGATATTCGGCATTGCAGGAATCGCGGGTAACGGGCAGAGCGAGCTTGTTGAAGCTCTAACAGGTTTGAGGAAAGTCAAGAGCGGTAGAATCATATTTCTAGGAAAAGATGTTACAAATAAATCTCCGAGAGAGCTGACCAAACTTGGAGTTAGACATATTCCTGAAGATAGGAGAGCTATGGGAGTTGCAGAATCTATGACTTTTGGAGAGAACATCATGATGAGAGACTACATTTCACCTCCATTCTCCTGGAAAGGCGTAATAAGCTATAGCTCTATAACAAAACACGCTAAAGAACTCATAAGTAAGTTTGAGATACTCACTCCAGATATATGGAGCACAGAGGTAAGAATATTGTCAGGCGGTAACATACAGAGACTCATCCTCGCCAGAGAACTTTGGGTAAACCCAAAACTAGTCATAGCTTACCATCCAACATACGGTCTAGACCTTAAAGCATTGACACATACCCATAAGATATTCTTAGAGTTGAAAGAAAAGGGTTCAGGAATACTGCTTGTATCAGAAGACTTAGAAGAGATAATGACTTTATGTGATAGGATTGCGGTAATGTTTGATGGAAGATTTATGGGAATACTCGACTCTTCCGAAGCGACAATAACTGAGATCGGCATGATGATGGCTGGCATAAAACCTGAGAAGAAAGCTAGATAAAAATATCCAAGAACCAACGCTTCTATAAACAAAATGGTTAAAACTATTTGATACCTATTCTCATTAGACATGATCGGAAATGTTTTAAGAATGTTTAAAGTGGAAAAACCGATAATTGGAATGGTTCATCTTAAACCTTTACCCGGTTCTCCCAACTCTACCAAGTTTAATGATGTTTTAGATTATGCTTTGAGAGATGCTGAAACTCTGGTGGAGGGAGGTGTAGATGGATTACTTGTAGAGAACTTTATGGATTCACCTTTCTATCCTCGCAGAGTTCCACCACACGTCATAACAGGCATGAGCATCATTATATGGGAGATTAAGAAGAAATTCAATGTTCCAGTAGGTGTGAATGTTTTGAGAAATGATGTTATGGCAGCGATAGCAATAGCATCTATAACAAGTGCAGATTTTGTTAGAGCTAATGTACATATCGGATGCGTAGCGACAGATCAAGGAATAATCGAAGGTGAAGCTTATAGGACAATACGGTATAGAGAGTTTCTTAAGAGTAATGTGAAGATATTTGCAGATATAGCTGTTAAGCATGGTAAACAGTTGTATGATGTACCGATTACACAACTTGCAAGAGAAGCATACTATAGAGGGAGAGCGGATGCCTTGATAATTACTGGACCTGAAACTGGCATAGAGGTAAACATCGATGATTTGAAGAGTGTTAGAGAAGCTGTTCCAGAAGCTCCTATAATTGTTGGTAGTGGAGTAAACCTATCCAACGTAGTCACGTTGTTAAAGTACGCTGATGGAGTCATCGTAGGAACATATTTAAAGAAAGATGGAGTAATCTGGAATCCAGTAGACATCGAAAGAGTAAGAACATTAATGAAAATTGTTAAAGAACTCCGATAAAGAAACATTGGTAAAAATTATAAACAAAGTTCTATGAGAACCTTATGAAATTCACGGCATTAGATGAAATTAGAGATAGAAAGAGAGAAGAGATGTATTTTTGCGCCGGGGGTGGGATTTGAACCCACGAACCCCGTTTCCCCAATCTTGTTTTGGGGCATCGGCTCACTCTTTCTTCTGACCACTCTATTATTATATGAGAGATCTCGAGGCCGACCCTCTACCTGGCTAAGGCACCCCGGCCCAGAAACATGTTTCCCATCGGATTATTTATGTTTATGATTTCTGTTAAATTAACTGGCTTATTATTTCTCTCATGCTTTCTGGAAGCATCTTTTCTATGAAAATGATTAAAGCGTATTCTATTGTTGCCGCTATTAAGAGTAGTAGTGCTGTTAGTGCTATCGATATGATTGTTAGTTTTCCTTCTCTTTTCAATCTTCTACTTATGATGGATTTTGTGAGAAAGATGTTTTCTGAGAATGCTATGCCGTAAGCCAAGAATTCTATTAATCCGTATAATGTGATTATGGTGGAGATTATTAATATCGATGATGGTATTCCATACGTATTTGCGAGAACCCCTATCAGCTTGCCTGTAGTGTATATTGCATATCCGCCTATTATTATACCGATTATCGGTAAGAACATTAATAGAGCTATCATGAAATTATGGATAAAGATATCTAGTACACCGTATTTTTCGCTAAGAATTTTCTTAGCTTCCTCCATCAGTATTTTAGCTTCTTCCTCAGAGATAGGTATAGTAGAAGAAAAATAGAGGAGGATGAAGAGAATAATTGTTATGATTGATGCTGAGATAATCCTACCTCTAATCCTCCGTATAAATGATCCACTACTATAATCCAAGTCTTTCATCTACCCTTTTCAATATCTCTTCATAAATCTTATTAACACTCTTAAACTCTGGTATCCTGTAGAGTTTGAGAGGATCAACTCTTCTAAGGATGGATAAGTAGAGGCTAGAGTAATCTAGTATGAGTAGGAGGCTGAGAATTTCTCCTAAAAGATTTACTGAATCTACTTTTAGATCAATAAACCTATCTTGAAAGATTGTAGATAATGCTTCGTATACTCTAGTTATTTCAGGTGTTTCGTTTGAGACTCTAGGTGTGACTATTACGCATTCTTCTGTTATAGCTTCTACATCATTATGTAATGCTTCTGGTAGTGGAGAGAAGTGGGAGAAGACTTTAGCATTCTCATTAAGCTGACACTTAAATCTATAACCTATTGGTACAGCATTACCATAAGCATAAATTACAGGAATCTTTTCAAAAAGCTTGACAGCAATCTTCTTTGAAATATTCTTATCAAGAGGCATATTAACATCAATATTCTTCTTAACATTCTCCATATCTTTAATTGCTTTCTCGAGATCGTCTTCTCTCAGCAATCCATAACTTTCGGCTATTCCAATCAACCCAGCCAGCATACTTGGTAAAGCATATCTAGGTGGAATACCGTGTTCAAGCTCTATCAACGGTACCCCATATTTCTCTGCAATCTTCTTTAATCTTCCACCAGAAGTAATAAATACGAAGTTATTTTTCTTCTCAAAGTTTGATAATAATGTCGGAAATATTTCTGCTGTTTCTCCCGAATAACTTACGAATATTGCTAGGTCTCTCTCAGTAAGTTTTATCGGGATATAATCTCTATGAATAAGTAACGAAATACTAGATTTTAATAAAGTTGAGAATATGTCTCCAGCTATCGCTGATCCTCCTATTCCAATATACACTATCTTACTTATTGTTGTGAAACGTTCTTTGAGATTACTTCCAAGCTCCATACCTATCTTTAGATATTCAGAAAAAACTCTAGGAGTATTTCCAATAATATTAAATGCTGTTCCATATGGAACTTCTCTAAAAACATTTAAATCATCAAGAGTAAACATAACCATTTATACAAGCAGACACTATTCAATATATCTTTTCCTGTAAACATGATTTACCATTATGTACTCGAAACTAAAAGATATTAACTAGTTTTCCATCTTTCTATTAAGTTTAATTTTATTTTCAAGTATCTGTAATAGATAAAACTTGGCTTCTACTAGAGTTTTCTTATGATGAGAGTTCAGAGACTTGAGAGGGTTGTTGAAGATTTACAGCGTCGTGTTGAGATGCTTGAACTCGCTCTCGACACGATATTGAAGAAGATTCCAGAAGTTAGGATGAATATTGAAGTGCCTAAAGTTATCTTGAAAAAGAAAACTGTACATGTGAAGATCAGTGAAGACGAGATTCATGGAAGAATACTCTCATTGGCCGTAGAAGGATTCTTAAAAGATTGGAGAACTATAGGAGAAATAATATCAGAATTAATTAGAAGAGGTTGGGCTCCAAAAGATTTCAAGAAAGTTAACCTCGCTCTAGAACATCTTACCTCTATGGGTTTGATTGAAAGGAAGATTGTTAAGAAGCATCGATCTAAAAAGAATAGGATGAAATGGATTTACAGAGCTTCACCCGACTTACCAAGTAGGATAGAACTAGAACAATAATCGTTATTGCTGGTTACAGAGTATATTTAATTTTTGAGTATAGCATCTCAAGGATTAATGTTTTCTGGATAATCTGTTTTGCAAATTTCTTTTAATCTCTCAACACCTTTTATCTCTTCAATGTACTTAATTACAGAACTTGGTACATGTTTCCTCCAGTCCTGGTCTTTAACCATCTTCTTACGTATTAGTGTTCCTATGATTTCTTCTCTCTGATACAATTCTATAGGTTTAACTTCGTATCCAGCTTCTCTAAACAATCTTTGGACTAATGGGTTATTCGAGTAAACTACATCAAATCTAGGTGTGAAGGATTTTACCCTTGAAACCCATAGTGAATGTTCACCGATATCTGGTACCGGGACAATTATTACTCTATCTAAAGGTATTCCTTCTTCTCTCAGCATTATTCTAATCATCTCTATCCTCTCTCCAACAGTAAACGGGTTCTCAAATGTATGGCTAAACTGAGCACTACCGATTACAATAACCAGCTCATCACATTCTTTAAAAATATTCTTTATAGCATGAAGATGACCGATGTGTGGTGGCTGAAACCTACCAACAAACAACCCACGTTTCAAAAAGCCCACTCATGTAAACGAAAACAATAATTTAAATTTAAAACTTTCGATATACCTCATCTTTTAGTTACCCATTAGCATTTTCTAAATTCGTGTTTTCTCAAGAATTATGTATAGCTCAGGTATAAGAACTTCAATAAGGAAAATAGCTTGTTTATCTTCTTTTTAATCCAATTCCTTCTATAGTTATTGTTGCAGGTTTTCCCTCAATTCCATCTATCTCTATCTTGGCGTTTGTTAATATTCTGCATAGTTCTAGACTTGTGGTTGTGTGTTTCGTGAGTTTTGTTACTCTGTATTGTGATGTACCTTCAGCTAGGCAAGCCCATATAACTAACTGATCTCCAAGATGTTTATCTACAGGTGCTTCACTAGATAATTCTTCTAAGAGTTCTCTAGAAGCTTCTTCAGCAATTTTCTCAGCAGGTACGCCTTTCTCTCCAAGTTTATCAACGCCGATGACGAAGCCATCACCAAGTTCTGCTAATAATATTATTCCACATCCAGGATCCATAGAACATTTTGAGTCATTTGGTTGGAGTACTTCTCTCCTTATCTCAACATCATAACCATTCTCTCTAAGTATCTTCTCGGAAGTTGAAGCCATCCTTTCAGCAATATGACCTGGAAGTCTACAACTATAACTTAAGCCACGGATCTTCTTAACACCTTTAAACTCAACGATCTTGACAGGTTTCAAGATATCTACCGGATCTGAGCAAGCCTTAACCACCCCACCACCTCTAGGATAAAATCCTCTTTTCAATAATTCCACTCTAAACCTACATCCCATCTTCTCTAAGATCGGCATAAGAACCCATTGTAAATACTCGACAGGCGGAGCCATGGGATTGTTTGTTCCACCTATGAGCTTTACTTCTACAGATTCTGAAGCGAAGGCCATAGTAGGCATAAGACTTTGAAGCATCAGGGTAGTGCTTCCAGCAGTACCTGCATCAAACTCTATCACACCGCCTCTAGGTCTACTTTTTGGATTAAACACTATTTCTAGTGAACCAACTTTAAGTCCAGCGACTTCTGCTGAAGAGAGTGTTGCAACAGCTTTTACAGCTGTTAAATGTTGTGGTCTAAGTCCTGGATTACTTCTCTTAACTCTAATATTCTTGATTTTTATAGGTTTGAGTAGGACTGCGGAGAGAGCAACAGCATTTCTAAGAATCTGACCTCCACCTTCACCCATAGAACCATCGATTTCAACAAACATCCTGATCAAAATTTCTACTTCCTATCTTTTAAACTAGACTTTACAAACAATACTAAAAGATCCCAAAGACCAAGTTACACTTCTTCTTAACTCATAGAGATTCTTCAAAACATCTAAATAGATGTAGAAGTTTTCTCGCTATACTATTCGTAAATTAAAAATGCTTAAAAACTGGATATACGAAAATTGTTATAGAGTTAAGGGGTGATTAGATTATGTCACAGTACCCGTTTCCAGGTGCTACGACTCTAGGCATAAAGGGAAAAGATGCAGTAGTACTCGCAGCAGAAAAGAGATTAACTTATGGATACTTCGTTGTTAGTAAGAGTGTTAGGAAGGTTTTCCAGATAACTCCAAAGATTGGTGCAGCATGTGCAGGTATGGTTGGAGATATGCAGAACTTGATAAGAGATGCTCAAGCAGAAATAAATCTCTATAGATATACTTTCCAGAGAGAGCCAGAAGTTAGAATGGTTGCAAAAGTACTTTCAAACTACTTATTTAGTAGTAGATTTTTCCCCTATTTAACAGAGACTATTGTCGGAGGATTCGATGAAAGTGGAGGACACATACTTGTCTTAGACCCTCTAGGCTCGATACTAGAAGATGATTATGCAGTAGTTGGATCAGGAGCAGAAATAGCAATAGGTATACTAGAATTATCTTATAGAAAAGATATGATGGCAGAAGAACTTAGAGATTTAGCAATAAAAGCTATAAAAGCATCTATAGCGAGAGATGCTGCAAGTGGTAACGGTATAGACTTACTCCTAATAACTAATGATGGAGTTAAATCTATAGAAACTATTCAGCTTTAAAGATTTCTACAAATATCTTTGTACATTCTCGAGTAATTGAGAAAAGCTTATATAGGAATGAATCTAATATAACAGTGAAATGCAAATACTAAATTCAAAAGAGAAACTACTTCTTTTTCTAGCTCAGAATGGAGCTTATACGAAAAGTTTAGCTATATCAACTTCAGCTTTGGCTCAACAGTTAAGAACATCTCAGCAATCAGCATCCAGACTACTAATCCTTTTAGAAAAAGAAGGTTATGTTGAAAAAATAATAATTGGTAAGACGACTCTAGTTAGATTAACGAATAGAGGATTAGAAGCATTAAGAGATTTATATATCCAGCTTAGAGAAATATTTGAAAAACCTATGGAGATAGTTCTTGAAGGTAGAGTATTTTCAGGACTTGGTGAAGGTTTCTACTACATAAGTCTACCTCAATATTTTGAACAGATAAAAGAAAGAGTTGGTTTTACACCATATCCTGGAACGTTGAATATACAGCTCCTCTCTAAAGACTCTATTGAGAATAGAATCTTATTAGAAAAGCTGGCTGATATCCCGATAGATGGTTTCGTAGATGGTCAGAGAACATATGGTAAAGCAAAATGTATTAAAGCATTATTTATGGGTGAACAAGAAGCTGCAATAATATTTGCTGAGAGAACGCATTACGGTAAAGATGTGATAGAGATTATAGCTCCGGTATATCTTAGAGGTAAGTATGGTTTAAGAGACGGTGATAAAGTCTTTGTTAAAGTCATCTTAGAATCTTCTAAACAGGATAAGAATATCATAGAAGCTAGAGTTGAGTGAAACCGTTATTAGGGAAGTGTTTTAAGTTTTCTAATTATGTCTGTTGTACTATTCACCTCTCCAATTTTATATTTCTTAGCTTTGTAAACCTTTATTCTTAGTTTCTCTCTCTCGACAAATTTCATAAATTCATGCATTATTTCATCTTGATCGTATCCGAAGACTACGATGTCTGGTTTCACTTTATCTATTATCTTCTTAAATGAAAATTTCTTGAAGCCGAGTACTGCTTCATCTACAGGTTTGAGATTTGATATTATGTATTTCCGGGCTCTCTCATTTAGTAATGGTTCTCTCTTTTTTCTAGCTCTTATAGTATCATCTCTAGCTAAGACTACAACTAGCTTAGAATTTTTTCCTCCAAGTTTCTTGGCCTCCCAGAGCATTTTTATGTGAGCTGGGTGAATTATCTCAAATGCACCTGAAGTTAAGACTACTCTTCTCCTCATCTCGCTCTCTAGATCTTCAATTAACACTTCTTAATTTAAATATCATGTAAAGCAAACACTTATAGTAAGATACTGGACAGTGTTCTCTATCACCATTTAAAAGATATTTTCCCAACAATTCTAAGGCCGTCTAGTAATCCTTCTGCATAAGCTATCGTTGCTAGAGCGTTGTATATTTCTCCAGAAGACCAGTAGCTGTAAGAATCTTCTACATAGCTCTCAGCTATCTCTAACACATCTTTCACATGCTTGCTATCCTCATTTATCTTTAATTCTTTAAGTACCCGTCTAGTCTTTGTGATGTAATTTAGAGTTCGATCTTTCTCATATCTAGGTGGTCTATATTTTCTAACGATATCTTCTCTAGCTCCATGTATTTTTATAAGTATTTCTATTTCTGTAAAGTGAAGTTCTCCTGGAAAGATTAACATGTGGGGTGGAGGTGGGTATTCTACTGAGAGCAGTTCTCTAATAGTCCCTACCTTGATTAATTGGTTAGACATACCTAGAGAGACGAGAGCTATTGCCAGAGAATCTTCATTTAAAATCTTTCTTCCAAGAGATTCTTCTACAGATAAAAGTTTGATTAATGCTTCTGGTATAGTTAATCCACCGTCAGCTGTATCTAGAAGAATAAGTGTGTGTAATCCTTTCTCCATGTTATCTTGTATAACTCTATAAACTTCTTTTGGATCGCCTTCACGTGGAAGTGTTATCGTTCTCCCAAACTTATAAATATGTAATCCCGTGATGCTTGGAGCGGCTGAGTATGCTGAAACACCGTGTAGTATTTCGTAGTCTACTTTTTTCTCTCTTGCTTTAACGATTATAGAGATATGTGTTGTAGCTATGAATGGGTCTCCTGGAACAAGTATGGCCACGTTTCTATGAACTGCTTTCTCTAAGATCTCGTCTATATTGTCTTCTAAATTCTTCCTAACCGCAATCTTTAATTTTTCTCCTAATTCTTTCTCCAACCATTCTAAGAGCTCTCTAGATATAAAACTTGTATAACTATCTAGATATACTTCACTACACATCTTTAATCTGTTTAATACTCCCAATGTAACATAATCTAGTGATCCGAGACCGAGACCAAGTATATAGAGAGCCATCCCTATGTTAGAATTTTATAGTGAGATTTTAGCTTAAATCCAGGTTTCCATGACTCTAGTATTGGTTTGAAGGTAGTGGTTTTTGCTGCAGGTTTAGGTAAGAGGCTTAGACCTTTAACAAATACTAGACCCAAACACCTCCTACCAGTTATAGGTAAGCCTCTACTCTTATGGATTCTAGAATCTTTAATCTTGAATGGTTTTAGAGAAATCGGCATCCTAGTATCTTATATGAAGGAGAAGGTGATCGAGGAGATCTCGAAGATTGATCTTGGAGGAGAAATCACTTGGATAGATCAAAGAGGAGAAAGAGGGACTGGAGACGCTCTTAAAGCATGTCGAGAATACTTGAAGAATGAAGATTACTTCCTCGTAGTTTATGGAGACGTATTGGTGAATCCAAGCATAATTAAAGATTTAGTAGAGTTCTTTAGAGAGAATGTTTGCGATGGCGTAGTTGAGGGAGTTTATGTTCAAGATACCATACGTTTCGGAAGAATAGAGTATAAAGACATGTTATTAAAGAAGATTGAAGAGAAATCTATTGGAGGGCCCGGCATAGTAAACTCTGGGCTATATGTGCTTCCAGGAATCTCTCTAGATATTGTAGAAGAAGTTAAGCCTTCTCAGAGGGGAGAGTATGAATTGACAGATCTACTAAACATCATGGTTAAGAGAGGTATGAAGATACTTGTACACGTTTCGGAGAAAGATTGGTGGATGGATATAGGCACCCCTTTAGACTACTTGAAAGTAAACATAAAGAAGTTTATTGAAGAGTATGGTTTCAGTATTCTATCTAAATCTGATTTAGATTGTAGATGCGTGTTGAAAGCACCTGTAATGATTTCTAAGAATGTAAGGATTTCTGGAGAAGTTGCACTAGGTCCAAACGCATTTTTAATGGATGACGTCATAGTTGAAGGCAATGTAGTGGTTGAGAATGCAGTAGTATTAGAGAGATGTAGGATTAGGGGCAACTCAATCTTAAAGAACGTTATAGTTGGAGAAGATTCTGAAATTTCTGGTTCTATTCACATAGATGGTGGTAGTAGCGTGCATGTCGTTGCTCCAAATAGTATGATTGATACTGAAAGTTTAAAGAAATTCTAGATTTCTAGCTGGTTTTCTCAAGTAGTATTGAGTGGGCGATCAATTTTGCGAGTCTAAGAGGTTCAGGGATCTTTCCAAACAGGGTATACTTATCTATCAGGTTTGTAGCCGTCTCGATATCAATTCCTACAGCTCTTACGTAAATCTTGAAACCATTCTTATTCCTAATCTCCACTCTTAAGCCATTTTCTTCATAAACTCTGAGTCTTTCTTCCCAACTATCCGGAAAATACTTCATAAAATATTCTCTTAGACCTGTTGATGGATAGTATGTTAAAGCTATTACGGGCAAACCTGTTTCTACGTGTAGCTTATTTAAGTCTACGACATTGAACCAGCTTATAATGCATCCGTTCAACATTATTGTTGAGATGTCTGTTCTATTAAGCATCTTATACATGTTTATTATTGCTTCTGTTGAATCCATTCCTCCAACTGTACATCTCCCCACAACTACACCATCCACTATCAAATCACTCCTCATGACAACACCCACTAACACGGCATACCTGCATACTTCCTTCTTGAAACTCTCAGCTATACCCAGCACCCTAATACCCTTCTTCTCTAAACTAATCTTCAACCTCTAACCAACAATAATTTTTCTTCAAGATATTTACCTTTTATGTTGTGGGGTTCATAGGTTAAATGATGTTCCTGTTTTTAAATTTACCAAGATTACTCTATGCTTATATTTTTCTCTGAATGCTAGTATTGGTTGCCCACCAGCAATTTCTGCAAGTTCTATTAACTTAGACTTCTCTCTAATTCTTAATCTTGAGCCGTACTTACATTCTATTAGAAGAACGTTGCCATTCTTTAATGCTACCAGATCTACAGGTTTACTTCTAGCAGTTCTAAGAACTACCCACCCATTTTCTTCGAAAAGCGTTCTAACCTGCCACTCAAATCTTCTACCCTTACGATAACTCAAATCTCCTACACCAATCCAATTATATTCAGATTACCATAGGATAAGATTAGTTTTTGCTATGTATAGATTTACGTTTTCTGATTATAGTTTTCTGAGAATCCCATAGAGACGTAGGTGTAACTTTCCATTTACCTGCAGTAGTCTTCCTACAATTATGTATTCCGAACCTTTCTTTAAAGGTATCATCTCATCATTCATCTCGCTAGATACTACAGCCCTCCACTTATCATTAACTATAACCACAGCCCTTCCTTGGAGAATCTTCTCTACAAATATCTTATACTTTCTTAAACTATCTTCTCCAGCAAGCCTAGATTTCTCATACTTGAGCTTAACGAATGGAAAGATTAGCCCATGCTCCTTGTGCAGCTTCTTAGCTTTAAGCAATCTTCTCAACACTTTCTTAACATGTTTCTCTTCATACCCACAATTCTTCAATTCTTCTATCAAGAAATCACTGTTAACACCTTTCTCACCATATGTTAGAACAATCTCATATAATTTTTTAGCCAATTTACCTAAACTCACATGTTGATGTTGAATAGATTTCTCTTTTAAAAAACTATCTAGAGATAGTGTTTGACCTCTCCCCCCTATAGATGCATCTCCTTCACATCCCACTTTTCCTTTAACAAAACTTCTCTGCTTATTTTTCTCTAATTCTTTAAGTTCTTCCATGTTATCCTCCATATAGTTGATGATCCTATCATGTTTCAATTCATTGCTCAGTTCCTTTACAGTCCTTCTTAGATTCTTGATTTTTCTAAAAGCTTTTCTCAAATATGCTTCTTCAATCGTTCCTCTCGTAACTAAGATTAAACACCTGCCTGGCTTTATTCTTCCCGTTCTTCCTTTTCTTTGAATGAAACGTATCTCAGATGGTATTGGCTCATAGAATATTACGAGATTACATTGAGGTATATCTATTCCTTCTTCTCCTATAGATGTTGCTATCAATACTTGTATGAATCCTTCTCTAAACATCTTCAATATTTCGAGTTGTTGTTTTTGAGACATGTGGAGCGAGCTGCCACTTCTATGACCAATGAATATGTGTGCTCTCATATTTTTCTCTCTAAGAATTTTCATTAAGTATTCAGTAGTATCCCTATACTGGGTAAAAACTATAATCCTAGATGAAGAATTATTTTTGAGTTCTCTCTCTAATTCGTCTAGAAGTATCTTAAGCTTTGGATGATCTTCTAGGTTTTCTTTGAGAGATTCCAGTAAAATCCTGAATCTCTTATCGTTATTCAGCTTCTTGTAAGCTTGTCTATTTTCTTTATCAATATCTTCTAAGAATCTTTTGAGAGTGTATGTCCCTTGAGACGTGAGTAGCTCTATCATATGGTAGATTATGAGAGAAATACTTTGAAGTATAAGTGCATTCCACAGATATCCTTTATGCTTAGTTTCTCTTGATTTAAGTTTACTCGATATTTCTTCTCCAATCTTTACGAGATCCTTCTTGGATATTTTCTCTATATCTTTCTCTAATCTATAGAACTCACTTAACCTAGAGAGATATTCATGAAGACTTTCTTTGAGGATTCTAAGATATTTCTTGTAGTTTTCTGAGAACTCCACCCACTTAACTTCCATCTCTACACCATGTACATACTCTACGACATCTTCATCATACTCAGAACGATACTCTACATTCTCTATACGTAGTTTTTCAACTATCTCTCTAACCTTCTCCTTGTCTGCACCTGGAGAAGCAGTTAATGCTAGTATCCTCGGTTTACTTGTATGGGAGAAGTAGGCTTGAGCGATCTTTGTGTACGAGTATTCTCCTCTAGCTCTATGAGCTTCATCAAATATTACTAGGCTGAAATCTTCTAAGCTTAACCCTCTCTCTAGATCGTTCTTAACAACTTCAGGTGTAGCGAAGAATATCCTAACATTTCTACTTATCCACAAATTCATTCTATCTTCTGGATTTAGTTCTCCTGTTAAGACCACAGTAGAATTTTTCTCAATTCTCAGAATCGAACTAAACTTTTCTTTCAACTGGTTTACAAGTGGTTTTGTTGGAGCGAGTACAAGTATTTTCTTACCAGGATACATGTAGAGATAGTGGGCTGAAACATAAACAGCTATCATAGTCTTCCCTAAAGCTGTAGGTAGAATCACGAGTGTATTCTTATCTATTGAAGATCTAGCTATATCGATCTGATACTTTCTATACTCAACTCTACTCCAATCAATGAGAGGATTAGAAGATAAAAAATCTTCTACAGAATCTTCTCGAACCCCTCCATCAACTCTGTCCCGAAAGCTATCAACTTCTTCTTTGTCTCTCAAAATTTCTACCATTACAATTAGCTTTCATCATAAAAATATTTTAGAGCAAAGTGAAAATGCAGTCTTCTAAATGTATTACCAGTAGACTACAATTTCGTCTAATTTATGTTTTTGATTGCTCTTTTTTAGATCTTAGTTCTTTCAGTATTTCTTGAGCTCTATCTACTCTTATTGTTTTCTCACGCACCATCTGTTCGGCAACTATATCTATTTCATCTCCCACTGCTCCAGCCATAACAGCTATATTTTTTGCATGTAGTGACATGTGTCCTGCCTGTATACCTTCAGCAGCTAGAGCACGAAGGGCTGCAAGATTCTGAACAAGACCTACTGCTCCAATTATCTCTGCAAGTTCTTGAGCTGTCTTTACACCTAGAATCTTTAATGAGAGTCTTGCTAGTGGATGTGTTTTAGTGGCTCCTCCAACTATCCCTACGGCTATAGGCATTTCTAGAGAACCGTATAGATAGTCTCCATCTGTCTCCCATCTACTTAGAGGTCTATATCTTCCATCACGTGCAGCGTATGCATGTGCACCTGCTTCTACAGCTCTCCAATCATTTCCAGTAGCTATAACGACTGCATCTATACCATTCATAATTCCTTTGTTATGTGTGGCTGCTCTATATGGGTCTGCATCTGCGAAAGCCCAGGCCTCCATTATCCCTTCAGCTATTTCTCTACCTCCAACCGCTTCTACGGGAATCTTTGTCCAAGCTCTTACGATTCTCCTATCGGCCAGATTTGAGATTATTCTTAATCTAAATCTACCTCCAGAAATAGATGCGAGTCTAGGAGCTACAGCTTCAGCCATAGTATTTACAGCATTCGCACCCATCGCATCTCTAACATCTACGAGCAAATGTACTACGAGCATGGTTCCGAGACATGTTTCGATAATTCTTACTTCCAGATCTTTCGCTCCTCCTCCAAGTTTTACGAGAACCGGATCACATTGATTTGCAATCTCCAGTATCTCGTCTTTCCTCCTAAGTATCTCAAATCTAGCTGTGCTCGGGTTGGGAACTTTTACAAGTTGTATCTGTCCTATCATTATCGGTTCCGTGCTTGATGTGTATACTCCTCCACCTTCTCTAGTCATTCTAGCAGCATTAGATGAAGCTGCAACAACAGATGGTTCTTCTATAACCATTGGTATAAGGTAGTCTCGATTATTTATCAGGAAGTTTACAGCTATTCCGAGAGGTAGCTGATACGTAGTGATAACGTTCTCTATCATTTTATCAGCAATCTTTATATCTAAAGCCATATGAGTCTTCAGTAAAGCTACTTCTTCTTCAGACAGATTAGCAAAATCAGCAACAATCTTAACTCTTTCATCTAGAGATAATTTATAGAAGCCTGGAATTCTAGAAGTTTTTCCAGCCATCGGTATCTCCAAGAAAGATTTACTATATGAAGTAATAGAAAAATTTTGTTATCACAGCATATTCAGAAACATTTAAGAAGAAGAAACAAAAAGATATAGGTGTAAGCTAGTCTATGGGGGTATTTTTATTGCAATCTGAAGAAGCTTTAAAGAAAGCGTTTTTACCAGCTCAATTAGCTCTAAAATATCATCCATTCTATAAAGGCAAGGTTCAGATGACTCTAAAGGTTCCGGTCAGAAGTTATGATGATTTTGCTATTTGGTATACTCCAGGTGTAGCTGAACCATGTAAGCTTATACATAAAGACCCTGAGCAAGTTTTTGAACACACTAACCGGGGAAACACTATAGCCGTTATAAGCGATGGTACAAGAATACTTGGGTTAGGAGACATTGGTCCAGAAGCAGGTCTACCAGTTATGGAGGGAAAAGCACTACTTTTTAAGTATCTTGGAGGAGTAGATGCAATACCACTAGTCTTAAATGTTAGAGAAGCCGATGAAATAATTAAAGTTGTTAAAGCATTAGAACCGAGTTTCGGTGGGATAAATCTCGAAGATATAGAGAAGCCTAAATGTTTCTATATACTTGAAACTCTCAGAAAACAGATGAATATACCTGTCTGGCATGATGATCAACAGGGAACAGCCACCGTTACTACTGCTGCTCTCATAAACGCATTAAAAGTAGTTGGTAAAAAGATAAATGATGTTGTAATAGCTATGATTGGTGCTGGTGCTGCGAATATAGCTATAGCCAGATTGATGATAGCTGCAGGTGTAGACCCTGGAAAGATTAGAATGGTTGATTCTAGAGGTATACTTTATGCTGAGAGAGATGACGTAGATAAGTTACAGTTTAGTGATCCGTGGAAATATGAGATGGCCATAAAGACTAATAAAGATAGAGTTACAGGAGGAATACCTGAATCACTTAAAGGCGCTGATGTAGTAATAGCTATGTCTAAACCTGGTCCTGGAGTTATTAAGAAAGAATGGGTTGAACAGATGGCGGATAATGCTATAGTCTTCGCATGCGCTAACCCTATACCTGAGATATGGCCTTGGGAGGCAAAAGAAGCTGGAGCAAGAATAGTAGCGACAGGTAGATCTGATTTTCCAAACCAGGTTAATAACTCTCTAGGATTCCCAGGAATATTTAGAGGAGCTCTAGATGTTAGAGCTAGAACTATTACTGATGAGATGTGTCTTGCTGCAGCTAATGAACTTGCAAAAGTTGCTGAAGAAAAAGGGTTAAGTGAAGATTACATTATCCCTACTATGGAAGATTGGGAAGTATATCCACGTGAAGCTGCAGCTGTTGGTATGAAAGCTATGGAACAAGGTGTAGCCAGAGTAAAATATAGTAGAGATGAATTATTAGAGATGGCTTATGAAAAAATAAGAGCTGCTAGAGAAATGGTTAAACTCCTCATGAAAGAAGGTTTCATACTTCCACCACCAGAATAACGTGAAACCTAAAACCACACTTATACATTTATTTACGAGTTAAATTATCCATTAGTTAGGTATGGATGGGGTGTCTAGAGAGATTATTGAGATAGTTGAGCTGGAACCTATTGTAGGTGAAGATTTTATAGTGATAGAAGGTTTTCCAGACGTTGGACTTGTTGGAACTATAGCTACTTCATATTTAGCGGAAAAATTGGAAATGGTGGAGGTTGGGTATGTAGAATCAGATGAACTACCGCCTATAGTATCTGTAAGGAATGGTAAGATACTTGATCTAATCAGAATATATAGAAAGGGGAACTTAATGGCATTCATCTCAGAGATCCCTATACCTCTAACATTAATTAAACCTCTAAGTCAGAAGATTATAGAATGGGCTATCTCTAAGAAAGCTAGAATGATTGTAAGTTTAACGGGTATGCCTGAACCTGCGAGACTAAACATAGATATACCGAAAGTATATGTGCTTGGAAGTACTAAACGTGTACTTGAAGAAGCTTTGAAAGTAGAAGGAGTAGAAAAGTTTACAGATGGCTATATAGCTGGGATTAAAGGCATGATTGTTAAAGAAAGTTTTAGAAGAAACTTCGATGCGCTACTAGTACTTTCTCAAGCCCACTTCAATTACCCAGACCCTGGATCAGCTGCTCAAGTACTCATCTACCTTTCAAAACTCTTCTCGATAACTCTTGATGTTAGTCCTCTACTCGAGAGTGCAGAAGAATTAAAACTACGTTTAAGAGATTTGATGAGAAGGACGGCTCAAGCTATGCAAGATGTTCAGAAATCTAGAGAACTAGAGCTTCCAGCAGTCTACTTGTAGGAGGTGGTGTGATGTCTTCCAGAAGATCCCTCTGGAAATACATACTAGATGAGTTTAGAAGAATTGAACAAGAATTAAGAAGTATGGAAGAAGAATTCTACATAAAACTTAAAGGAGTGGAGGTCATGAGAGGGTGCATAACTCCACTATACAATGTATATGAATCTGGAGATGAATTGATAATAACTGCAGATATGCCTGGAACTAGTAAAGAAGAAATAGATATAACAGTTGGTGAAGATTACGTAAAGATAGAAGCACCATGCCGCTCACCTGTTAGGAAGATTGGAGAAGGAAAATACATTCTACACATAAGATTGCCTGTCGAGATAGATCAAGAAAATGTTAAAGCTAGATATAAAGAAGGTGTACTAGAAATTATTGCTAGAAAGAAGATGAAAGGTGTAAAAATTAAGGTAGAATAATAAAAGGATAAGCCCTGAATCATCTAGATAGGTTGAGTAGGTTGTAGAGGACTTTAAACCAAGCTTTAACAATATTATCTCTATTGTAACCTCCACCACCCAAAACTAGAAGTCTTCCTTCACACTCTTCTTCAGATAATTTGTGGAGGCTGGATGTAACGATTTCATGAACTTTCTCAGAATATCTTAAACCAGTGAGCGGGTCTTCTTTAAGACCATCTGCACCAGCTTGTAATATAATGAAATCTGGGCTAAACTTATCTATAAATGATAAAGCTTCATCCCAAGCTTCAATGAATTCTCCATCTCCCGCTCCTGGTGGTAAAGGTATGTTAAGCTTGGTTCCTACAGCTTCTCCTCCACCTGTTTCATGTCTAAAACCTGTACCAGGATAAAGTGTTCTACCATCTTGATGTATGTCAACTATTATCACGTTTTTATCATAGTAGAAATCGTAGAAGACCCCATCGCCATGATGAGCATCTATATCAACGTACAGAATCTGCTTAAACTTCACAACTCCGAGCAGATAGCTTATAGCTACACCTATATCATTAAAAATACAGAAACCTGCAGCTCCATCTCTCCTCGCATGATGTAGTCCTCCCACGGGATTAAAACCGTGTATAATCTCTTTAGAAAGTATCTTTTTTATGAGTTTTAGTGTTGATCCAACAACGTATAGTGAAGCTTCATAACATCCTTTGAATGCAGGTGTGTCCCCATAATCTAGGTATCCATAACCACTCTCAGACTTCTTCTTAACATACTCAACATAATCTCTATCATGATATAATAGCAGTTCATCTTCTAGCGGAAACTCAGGTTTAACAAGAACCAACTTCTCTCTATACTCTTCTATAAACTTTCCTAAAACATCTCTATAAAATCTCTCAACCCTATCAGATCTAAATGGATGAGGTGGCGGGAAGGAATATAGTAAGGCTTCCTCACCATAAATTACTCCTACCCTACAGACCATTTTCTCAAAAATCCTATACTAGTAGAAGTTTATAAATTCTGAAGTATGTAGATATACGGTTGGTTAAATCTATGAAGATACTCTTATTCGAAGATGAGTTTACAGAAAACCTCTACCCAATCACATACACAAGAGCATCATTTGAAATCAGGATAGGTTTAAAGAACATGGTTGAAAAAATATACGAGCAACTTAAACCAGAGAAGATTTACATCCTATGTAGAGATTATATTAGAGAAGTAGTCTGTAAAAGGTATCCATACACTATTCCTTGGGATGGATCAACTATAGACGATATTCTAATTATAAATGGATTACTATGCTTGGGGGAAAGAGAATTAAAAGAAATCATGAAAATTATCTCTACTAAAGATTCTGTACTAATCTCAAATGGGAGGATTGTTGCAGCCCATATCTCTGAGAACATCTTAAAGAATAATGTTCTAGAAAAAATACATGACATCAAGAAAATACAGAACCTTCTAGAAACCTTCAGATCAGATAGTGTTAGAATAATATCGTATCCATGGCAGCTAGTAAAATATTCGTTGGAAGTTTTCGTAGAAGAATTTAACTCCTATTCTCAAGATTCATCTAATCTAGGAGATAACGTATATGTGAGAGGTAGTAGAGACAACGTCAAGATAGACGAGAATACGTATATTGAACCTAGCGTTTTAATAGACGTTAGAAAAGGACCAGTATACATCGGTAGAAACGTTGAAGTAGAATATCAATCAAGAATAGCTGGACCAGCATACATTGGTAGAGATTCTATAATCTATGGAGCTAGAATAGAATCTTCTATAATAGGTGAGGTTTGTAGAATTGGTGGAGAAGTTGTGAACTCTGTAATTTCAAGATACTCAAATAAGAGACACTTTGGATTCCTCGGTCATTCATTTATCGGGGAGTGGGTAAACTTAGGAGCGGGTTTCACAAACAGCAATCTTAAGAATACTTATGGAACTGTAAAGATGAAGATTGGAGATAAGCTTATTGATACAGGCGAAACATTTGTAGGATGTTTTATAGGAGACCACGTAAGGGCAAGCATAGGTACACTTCTCTATACTGGAAAGAAGATTGGAGTAGCCTCCCAGATACATGGTATAGTTGTAAGAGATGTCCCATGCTTTACATTCTATGCTAAGAGTTTAGGTGTCGAGATGATAGAACTAGAATTTGGAGATGTCTTAAAATCTATATCTAGGATGATGGCTAGAAGAAATATTGAGTTAAGTGAGGCTGAAGTTTCTCTACTGAGGAAAGTCTATGAATTATCTAGAGAAGAAAGAGTAAAAGAGGGGGTTAAGAAAGAACGTATTAAGATAGAGTAAAGACATATTACCCACTGATTACAAGGAATTTTTGTGAGATCTATAACAGATGAAAAGGATCTTGAAATACTGAAAGCTCTCCAAGAAAATGGTAGAGCATCATATTCAGAGATAGCTAAAAGACTTGGTTTAAGTGAAGCTGCAGTCTACACAAGAATACAGAGAATGATAAAGCAGGGTGTGATAAAGAAGATACAAGCTATTATAGATCCAGAGAAGCTTGGATTCAATCTGACAGCAATAATAGCAGTAAAAGCACAGCCAAGTAAGTATGAACAATTGTTAAATGAGCTCTCCAAGATGTCTGAAATCCTAGAAATACATGATGTTACAGGAGACTACTACTGTCTTCTCAAGATAAGAGTTACCTCTAGAGAAAGCTTAGCGAAACTTCTTGACAAGATCGGTTCTATGGAAGGAGTTTTATCTACAGATACACGAATAGTTCTAAGAACGATAAAAGAATCCTATGCACTTCCACTAGAACTTCTAAGCACCTAGAATATTAGGGATCAGTTATCTAGACATACTATATTAAACCCTTCATGTAGAGAATTTCGTATAGATGTAGAAGATTCTCTGCGACATAATCTGGTTTTTTCTCTCTGCTTATAGATTCGAGCTTTTCTCTTGTCGTAACTCCTGAAAGCACTAGTGCTGTATCTATCCCAGACCTCTTACCAACTTCTACATCTGTCTCTATTCTATCACCTACAATCAAAACCTTATCTCTATCCAACCTCATCTTCTCAAGACACATATCTATAATTATCCTAGAAGGTTTACCGATCACTATAGGATCTACACTAGTAGATTCTCTTATGGCTGCAACAATAGCTCCTGCACCTGGATCCACACCATCATTTACTGGTATCGTTGAATCACTATTTGTAGCCACAAATTTCGCTCCACTCAATATTGCTCTCATAGCAGCTTTAAGCTTCATATAATTAAATTCCAGATCAAGTCCCGCTACAACATAATCTACTCTACTCCATCGCTCTATATCAACTAGCACATGACCAATTCTTCTACAGTACTCTTTGAACCCTTCACCTGTTAAGGCCATAACTCTGCTTAAGCCAGATTCTTTAAGTATGTAGATGGCTGTAGCTTCACCTGAAGTTAAGATCTCTTCTGGATCAACTATTATCCCCATACGTTTAAGTTTTAAACTATATTGTTCAGAAGTCATGGTGGAATTGTTTGTGAGGAAGAAGAGTTTTAAACCAGATTCTCTAAATTTTTCTACCGCTTCTCTAGATCCACTTATCAGTCTATCACCCCAGTAAATACATCCATCTAGATCTAGTATTAGACCAGAATACTTCTTCATCAAGCAATCTACCTATAAAAACTAATATTAATCTTAATCTACTAGACGTTTAAATCCAGCAATACAATAGATATAATGACATGGTGAGTTCAGCATACAATAGATTAGTTAGAAAACTTACAGTAGAGAATCTTTGGATATATATTTTAACTTTGTTGAAAGAAAGTCCACTGTATGGTTATGAGTTAAGAAGTAAGATTTTTGAGAGATTTGGTTTTAAGCCTGGTATGATAACTTGTTATGTTGTATTATATAAATTGGAGAAAGAGAAGTTGATATCTTCTGAAGAGAGGAGTGATGTGAAGAGTGGTGGTGCTCCTAGAAAATACTATAAGATAACACAGAAAGGGCTTATGGAAGTTAAGAGAGCTAAAGATTTCTTATCTAAGCTCGTTGATAGGCTTTAGTATTTTATAGGCATGAAATACTTATATCCTTGCTAAAATAATAATATAGTATGCCAAAGATTAGAGTCGCAATTATAGGTGTAGGAAATTGTGCATCTGCTCTCGTTCAAGGAGTCTACTACTATAAAGATGCTGATGAAAACCAGTTTATACCTGGATTAATGCATGTTAAGCTAGGACCATACCATGTAGGAGATATAGAATTTGTTGCAGCATTTGATATAGATAAGAATAAAGTTGGGAAAGATTTATCTGAAGCAATATTTGCTCCACCTAACTGTACTTTAAAATTTGCTGATGTACCGAGACTTAATGTAGAAGTTATGAGAGGGATGACACATGATAGTTTAGGGAAATATCTAAGCCAAGTCATAGAGAAACATCCTTCACCTACTGTTGACGTAGCAGATGTGTTAAAGAGTACGAATACAGATGTAGTAGTAAATTTTCTCCCAGTAGGTAGCGAGTCGGCAACTAAGTGGTATGTTGAGCAAGCACTTGATGCTAAAGCAGCTTTCGTAAACGGTATACCTGTCTTTATCGCTAGAGAACCTAGATGGCAGGAGATATTTATGAAGAGAGGGGTTCCTATTATTGGAGATGATGTTAAAAGCCAGATTGGTGCAACGATACTTCACAGAGTATTAACGAAACTCTTCGTGGATAGAGGTGTAAAGATTGAGAGAACTTATCAGCTCAATTTTGGTGGAAACACAGACTTCCTAAACATGCTTGAAAGAGAAAGACTAACATCTAAGAAAATCTCTAAAACAGATGCTGTGAGAAGCCTCATACCTTACCCACTTCCAGATGAATGTATACATATAGGTCCAAGTGATTATGTTCCATGGCTTACTGACCGTAAGTGGGCTTACATAAGAATAGAGGGAACGGCTTTCGGCGGTGCTCCTCTAAATATTGAAGTAAAATTAGAGGTTTGGGATAGTCCTAACTCGGCTGGAGTAGTTATTGATGCTATAAGATGTGCAAAGATAGGTCTAGATAGAGGTATAGGAGGACCGTTAATTAGTGCTTCAGCATACTTTATGAAATCACCACCAATACAGTATCCAGATGAAGTTGCTAGACGAATGGTTGAAGAATTTATAGAAGGTAAAAGAGAAAGATAACCTACTTAAAGCCTTCCCTATTTTCAAACTTTTTATGATTCTTGAGTGAAGAAGAAATTATATAACCTGTTGAGACATGTTTTCTTCATGAACATTTCTAAACTTGATTCACGTACAGCATCCATCATTTCATATATCCATCTATCTTCATGCATATTTTGAGGTTTATAGAGTTCTTTTAAGATTATTGCTGGATCCTCGAAGCTTGGTTTTACATGGTATACTTCTATACTTGCAAAAACTAGAAACCTCATAGTCTTTATCCCGACTCCACGGTGTAGAAGTAATTCTTCAAAATCTTTAGGTTGTTGTTTTATTAGGGATTCTATATTACTCCAATTAATTTTAGGTATCTCGAATCTAACATTATCTCCAAACTCTTGGTCTAGTAATGTTAATTGACCTTTACTTTGAGAATATCGGTAGAAACCTTTGAGCTTACTGGTATCTTTTGTTACGAGCTGGACTATAGATTCTCTTGATTCTCTACTTCTTCTACTCGTCATATCTATTACATGTTCTTCTTTCCTCATTGCAACTATTCCAGTATGTGGTTCTTCTATGAAATTCTTGATGTTTATAGATGTCCAATGATACCTTCTAACCAAGTTTTCTAGACTCTTAATACCCTGCTGTATTATTGTCCATTCTCCATCGCTCGATAAAACCATGAGGTGGAAATACAATTCGAATCCATCTTGAATAGCTACGTTATCTACTTTTGCGACGATCCTACTAACATATTTTAAGTACTCCATCTTTTTCTCACTAAATCCAAATATTTTTCCTACTTTCTCTAACTCAACTGGAACTCTATATCCTTCGGTCCTCTTACCTCCAACTACAGCTAATCCTGTCTCAGGTCTAAGAACATTCTTCAATACTATAGTTACAATAGTTGTAGATGCTCCTTCAATCTCATCTAAGTAGGAGGCAACTGTAAGAGCGTCGAAAAATATTGGGGATGCTAAACCTCTAAGAAACTTTTTAATACCGTACAACTCTATATATGATTCTACGATAGGTATGAGTATCTTCTCAGCTCTAGAAAAATACCATCTAGGATTGGAAACATAATGTATCTCTAGATCTCTTAGCCCACTCCTATACATCCATATAACTATACAGATAGAGAGATTAAGATTTTACTCTCTCGAAGACTATCAAGTTATACACTGAGAGAATGTGGAAGATACTCTAAGAAATTTGAAAAACTCGAATTCTAGCTTCTCTATATTTTTTGAGTAGAAAGTAGATTAGAATAAATAATCCGAGGAGAGATGGAATCTGGAAAATAAAAAAGAAGAATAATGGTTGCAGTATCTGTCCATAATATTCTTGGTAGAGTTTTAGGGAGAACGTTAAAAAGAATAGTATTACTAGAGCTATCGTCCAGCTCTTTAAATCTTCATTTATCATTCTTCAATTAATTCTTCTATTGGTTTTAGTAGTTGTTTTAATGGGATATCTACATATGTTCCATCTGGTTTTCTTCTACGGATAATTATTGGTAGTACTCCTGCTTCTAGTTCTCTCTTAGCTATGTCTATTGGTGTATCTCCTGGTTTTACTTCAACTAGTGGGAAAGCGCCCAGAGATAATTGTAATGCACGTCCACCGATAATCCTAGCCTTCTCATACTTAGTTAATGGTCTCCTATAAAGATCTTCTTCAATCTTCTCCAATCTCAGATTCTTCCTTCTCTTTCTCTTTTCCAGGCTTCTTTTCTTCAAGTTTAGATGCAGCAATTATATCGTCGATCTTCAGTATCATCGCTGCTGCTTCTACTGCTGATTTGATTACCTGCTTCTTGACTAGTACTGGTTCTAGGACTTCAAGTTTCCACATATCATCGATCTTGCTTGCGAAGACGTTTACTCCAGCCCATTTTTCACCTTCCTTGTGTCTAGCTCTTAGAGATACAGTAGTCTCAATTGGATCCATACCAGCATTCTCAGCTAGCTGGGAGGGAACTATCTCTAGAGCTTCAGCAAATTTCTCTACTGCCAGCTGTTCTTTACCAGCCAGTGTTTTCGCATAATCTCTCAATCCTAATGCAACTTCTACTTCCGGTGCTCCTCCACCTGCTACTACTTTACCCTCTACGACAACATCTTTCACAACGTTTAATGCATCTTTTATAGATCTCTCTGCTTCATCCACTATCCTCTTCGTTCCACCTCTAATCAGTATTGTTATAGACTTGGGGTTTTCACATCCTTCTATAAAGACCATTTTATCTTCTCCAACTCTTCTCTCTTCTACAAGTTTAGCTTTTCCTAGATCTGCAGGTGTTAATTCTTCTACACGTGTTAAGACTCTTCCTCCCGTAGCTTTTGCGAGCTTATCCATATCTGATTTCTTTATTCTCCTTACAGCCATTATTCCTTTTCTAGCTAAGAAGTGTTGAGCCATGTCGTCAATACCTTTCTGGCATAGAACAACGTTAGCGCCTGTAGAAGCTATCTTCTCAACCATTTCTTTCAACATTTCTTCTTCTTGTTTCATGAAAGCTCTCATCTGTTCTGGATCTTCTATGTGTAGCTTTGCATCAAATTCTGTTTTCTCAATTTCTAGAGAAGCATCTAGTAAGGCTATTTTAGCATCTCTTACTAGTTTCGGCATACCTGGATGTACAACTTCTTTATCTAGAACTATTCCTTCTATCAACACTGTATCACGTAGTGATCCACCTTCTTTCTTCTCAATCTTTATATCGTCTAAATCAACTCTCCATTTTCCATCTACATATTCTGCTACTTTTAATACAGCGTCTACAGCTATTTCTGCCAGGTGGTCTGCTTCCTCTCCTACAAGCTTACTTATCATCGCTGTTTTAGCAATCTTCTTAAGAATCTCCTTATTAGTTGGATCAACTGGAACAGCTATCTTATCATAAAGTTCTAAGGCTTTGGTTGCAGCTTTCTTGTAACCTTCTATAATTATTGTTGGATGTACTTCTTTCTCTATAAGTTCTTCTGCTTTTGCAAGTAGTTCTCCTGCGAGAACAACAGATGTCGTTGTACCGTCACCTACTTCTGCATCCTGAGCTTTTGCAACTTCTACAAGCATCTTCGCTACAGGATGTTCAACATCCATTTCTTTCAGTATAGTTGCACCATCATTAGTTATCACCACATCTCCAAAGCTATCTACAAGCATTTTATCCATACCTCTTGGACCAAGCGAAGTCTTCATAGTTTCAGCTATGACTTTAGCTACCATTATATTTGATAGCTGAGCTTCTCTACCCCTGGTTCTAGAAGTACCTTCTTTTAAAACTATGACAGGTATACCTCCAGCTGCAGAAGGAGCTGCCATAAACCTAACACACCTCCAACTATATACTCCATAAAATTACCTCAATTAGCAAGTTATAAGTATTTGCTGATGAAAGTTAAATAAAGAGATAAATGTAAAACATCTTTCGTTTACCATATTTCTTACCTAAATCACTGCATTTAAGGTATTGTTTTAATATTTTTGGATGATCCATGTTGTTATTATATTTGCTTATCTCATGTATTGAGAAGAATGGATGAGTTTTCTCTTTGGTATATGTCATATTATGAGTATTGTTGAAGCTCATCCAATCGAAAATCTTATGAACCAGCATCTTGAGAAAATACTGCTGGAGGTGTAATATACGTGAAGCTTATTTCTGTTAAGATGCCTGAAGCATTGATAGAAGGAATGGATGAGCTAGTTAGGAGAGGCATATATCCAAGTAGAAGTGCCTTAATGAGAACAGCTGTAAGAGATCTCCTAAAGAAAGAATTATGGAAACAGTAAACTTGAAATATCTAAAAACAAAACTACTTCTTCCTTACCTTACTTTTTCTTTCTCCGAAATCCATAAACGGCAGATTCTTAACCGTTACTATTCTTACGTAGAAATACTTCATATCAGATATATATTGTGTGAAAGATATTTCTTCTTTTCCATTAGATGCAAGGTATCGTATGAAGGGGTTTGGAGGAGCTGAATCTTCTTCTACGTAGAAGAAGACTGGTAGTGCATTAGCTTCATAATAATCAAAGAATGGTGCAAGTACTCCTATTATGTGTTTACTCTGGGTAGCGTAGTGCCAGAGAGGTGGGGAGACTGTAGCATCACTCATCATTACACAAATCCTCATTAAAGAGTTTAGATCTCTAACTTTAACAGCTAAAGGTTTCTCTACTAATTGGACACGCTTATTAAGAGCTTTTGTAAGTAGTTCAGGTTCATGAACAGTTTCTATTACAGGTCCATAAAAATATTTAGTATCATCAGAACTACTAGTGAAGAAAGCTTCTTCTCTACCTAGACTAGTATATGCTATATATCCTCCTGGTTCTTCATCGAGATATGTATATGCAAATATAGGTAGGTTTCCTCTCCAGTAAGGTATAGAGGATAGATGGCCTAAGATTCTCCTTCCCCTCCTTATAAATGTCCAGAATAATGGCTGCGTATCTGTTCTAGACATCCCAAGTCTTGCTAGATTTATTAAGTCTGCAACTTGTATCGCTACAGGAGGTTTCTTAAGTCTTTCCAAACTTACCCTACATAAAAATACAAACAGGATAGTATTAAAGATTGATTATTTCAAAGAAGATTTAAGAAACTCTCTATTTAAGAAAACGTGATTTCAGAGAAACCATGGCCTAAAACCTAATCATACTGAATCAGCATATAGAGAGTTCAGTCTCCTTCAACCATCTCTAACAGAATATCAATCTTCTACATACTGTTTCTACGACATCTTCCATAGTTTAGATTCAAGACTATACGTTATATCTTCCTGATAGAACTCTTAGCACCACAAACTTCACAAAGCAGGAATCTAAATCTTTTTTCAGCTACTATCTTCGTATCTAAACCTCCACATACAGGACATTTTACAAATTCTTTTACATATAATCCAAGCAGTTTTCTAAATTCTTCATTTGAGAGTTTTCCTTGAATTATTAATCTTTCTCCTTCAACTATTCCTGCTTTACCAGATTCCTTTAGTATGAATCTAGCCAGGTGGCTTGCTTCTCTATTTATTGTTTCTGCTATTTGAGTGAAGTTTGTTATAATTGTTCTATGAGCTTCATGATATATGATAGGGTTGACTACGAGTACTCTATCCCCTATCTTTCCGAGAGTTTGAGGAAGTTTACCCATTACATTATCCAGAAGCTTCTCGTATCCTTCTCTAGTCTTTACAAGATCAACCCAATCAACCAAAATATACACCTCTCCATCATCTTTACTAGCCATAAGATAAACTTTAACATTAATATAGATAGGAATGCTAATGAATAAGATTGAGTAAGTAGAGTTACTATCTTGAGAGGTGTAGTGTGAATTGAAAGATTACTTGATAAAAGATATCTCTCTTTCAAGTATAGGTAAGAAGAAGATAGAATGGGCTGAAGCACAGATGCCTGTACTCTTAATGATTAGAGAAAGATTTTCTAAAGAGAAACCATTCAAGAATCTGAGAATATCTCTATGTCTCCACGTTACGAAAGAGACAGCTGTCTTAGCTAGAACTCTGAGAGAAGGTGGAGCAACCGTATACATGTGTGCTGCTAATCCTCTAAGTACACAAGATGATGTGGCCGCCGCTCTAGTAGAAGATGGGGTCCATGTATATGCTTGGAGAGGTATGGATCTGAGAAGCTACTATCAGGCTATCGGCTACGTTATATCATTTCTACCAAATATAACGATAGATGATGGAGCAGACGTAATATCAACTATACATAAGTTCTATTATAAGATAGATTCTGAGGACACTCGTATAATTAGAGAAGCTGTTAAAGAGATTTCTATAGAAGATTTGTTGAAGAATATTCTTGGAGGATGTGAAGAAACCACTACAGGCGTTATTAGAATTAAATCTCTTGAAAAAGAAGGAAAACTACTATACCCGATAATAGCTGTTAATGAAGCTCTTTCTAAGAGTCTCTTCGATAATCCTGTAGGTACAGGTCAATCTACTCTTGATGGAATTATGAGGGCAACAAATATCTTACTAGCTGGGAGAGATGTTGTTGTAGTAGGATTTGGACGTGTAGGTTCAGGGATAGCGTATAGAGCTAGAGGGATGGGAGCGAGAGTAACTATCGTAGAAGTAGATCCTATAAAAGCTTTGAGAGCGGCCATGGATGGATTTAACGTAGAATCTATGAAGAAAGCTGCAGGACACGGTGAAGTTTTCATAACAGCTACTGGAAATATAAATGTTATCAGGAGAGAGCACTTCGAGTTAATGAGGGATGGAGTTATACTTGCGAATGCTGGACACTTCGATGTAGAAATTTCTAAGAAAGATTTAGAAGAGTTAAGCATACGTAGAGAGAAGACCTCTGAACACATAACAACATATATTCTTAAAGATGGTAGAAGATTACATTTACTAGCCGATGGACGTGTAGTGAATTTAGCTTGTGGAGAAGGTCATCCGAGTGCGGTCATGGATTTATCTTTCAGTCTACAAGCTCTTTCAGCTGAGTATATTGTAAAGAATTATGATAAAATGACTAAGACAGTCATACCTGTACCTGAAGAACTAGATAAGATTGTCGCCATCATGAAGCTTAGATCTATGGGATTAGAAATAGAAGAAATGACAGAAGAACAGAAAAGATATAGTGAATCGTGGTTAATGGGGACTTAGCTGGATCCACGTTCTCAACCTACTGCTTAGCTTTAGCTGAAAGAGCTTCAATCATATTTCTAAGCTCATTAGCTCTTCTCAAATACTGTTCAAGCCTCTGCTGTAAGTTCTGTATGCTCTGAATTATACTATTCTTTCTCTTCTCTATGATTTCTTTACCTTCATGGATTGGCTTAGAGACTACTACACCACTGCCAACACTAACCTCGATCTTATCCGTAGAGGTAACTTCTGCGTGGATATAGTTTCCTCCACCTATAGGTACTAAGATCTTCATCCCGGAACCATTCTTAAGTAGTTCTTCAATGAAGTTTAAGGCTCCTTCATGTTCTATAGCTAAAGCTTGGAGCGTAGATATCCTAGATCTAACTTCATTTATCAGCTGGTCTAGTATCTGGAACTCTGCAACAGCTCTACTCAACTGCTCTTCTATTGAAGACAATCTAACATACCTCAAAATTCATTCTAGAAGAGAAGCCATATTAATGTTTTTGTTTACCCCTAGACTCCATAAAACTACATATCTTAAATTAACAGTTAATAATTTCAAGGAAATAAATATCTAGAAGAGTAGAGCACGATTATGAATTATCTCACAATACTGATCCCAATACTTTTCAGCATCAATCAGATATTAGTTAGGATGGGAAGTACGAAGACGGAAACTCTTAACGGTATCTACGTGAGTCTGGTAGCTTCAACTCTACTTTTCGCACCATCTCTCTACAACCCAACACTAAACTCGGAGTTCATAATCGTCATGATTGCCGCTGGAATTCTACACTTCCTCATTGCTAGAATATGTTATTATTACGCGATCAGTAAGATCGGTGTCAATCTCTCCGCCCCACTCTCTACTACAAGAGTCTTTTTTGCAACAATACTATCAATAATCTTCGGAGAAGAAATAACACTAAAAATTATTCTCGCTTCTATACTCATCTTTACAGGGGTCTTTCTACTCTCACGCATAGAAGGAAAAATTAATTTAATCGGTATTGTGCTCGGGATACTTACAGGGTTCTTTGCAGCTCTCTCATCTTACGTAGTAAGACTTGGTAATGCCATAGACTATAATCCACTATTCGCTACTTTTCTCGGTTTCCTTTTCTCAACCATTCTATTAACCCCTATAATGATTGAGAAGAGTATGAAGAATACGAGGTTATACTTTATCGGAGGTTTGGCAGCAGGTTTAGGTCATCTTCTTAGATACATAGTTTTAAAAGATGAGGCGGTAACATTCGTTGAATCCATAATAAGTTCTCACCCATTATTTACACTACTCCTTTCTTCAATCTTCTTAAGAAAAATCGAAATCTTCACAATACAATCTATTCTAGGAACAATATTGATACTAACCGGCATATACATCCTCTATTTCTAAATAATGAAAAATAATAAGATCCAACAAAAGATTAGAGATGTGTAATGTAGTCTTTTAAAAGTTTTCAAGATTAGGTAGTTTTCTAGATACAATTTAATACCGGTTCTCTTCTAGATAAGATGTGATGAGGGCTTGAAGATAAGTGAAGCTCAGAAGAAGATTCTAGACTTTGAGTTCTCTAGGGGGTGGAATGTTTTTAAAGAATCTCAGATATTTACACATTTAGTTGAAGAGATCTCTGAGATAGGTAGACATATACTAACTAGAGAGGGATACAAAGTTCGAGAATTAGGACATCAAATAGCTGAAGAAGATGTTTCAAGAGAGTTCGCACAAGCATTTGCCCTATTCTTACAGTTAGCTAATAGAATGAACATAGATTTAGAGAAAGCCTTCATAAATGAGATAGAACTAATGGAGAAGAGATTTAATGCAGAAGAATGGAGAAAATATGTAAAAGAAAGATTTTCTAAAGAAAAGAAAGAGTAAATCTTACTAAAAGAGTGTTTGGAGTGCAGCGAGAGCCCCATACTTTGCTTTCTTTAAATCATCTGCACCCGCAATTATCACTACATCTTTATCCTGAGGTTTAATGATCTCTATAATTTTTGATGCAAAATCTGGAGCTTCTTCTGAAATTACGCACACACCTGGCATCTCAACTCTTCCATCTACATATGTTAAGATCATTGCTCCCTCTGCTCCACCTCTAATCGCAGCATCCCTCTGCTCTAATCCCTTCTTAACCATGTGTGCTTTCCCTCTAACAACCACTGTATAGTTATGTTTGTAGCTCCAGGGTAGCTCTATGTTTAGGGAGCCTATCTCTAAAAACGAGTTTTCTAATTCTTTAAGTATTTTCAGTCCTCTATCTGTTAGAATGCATCCTTGATCTTCTATCTTTATTAGTCTAGCTTTCTCCAATCTATTAAGTATGTTCCTTATAACACCTTCTCCTATCTCTAATGTCTTGCTAAGTTTCTTTCTACCTACTGGAGCATATTTACCAATGTATAGGAAGACTTCGAGAAGCTGGATAGATGTAAAAGATGGGGTAGGTCCAGGAAAACCTTTACATAATCTTTCAAAAATCTTTACAGTATCGGACAAAGCTGGCTCTAAGACTTTATTAGTGTACTCTCAGCTTAAAAATATTTCTAGGTTTATGGAGAGCAAGTACCCTGGTTTTCTTAATGTTTTAAGAGTATCTCTCTGAAGAGTTTTTTATTGAAGGGTTTTATATCTTCCAATCTTTGTCCAACTCCTACTAGTAGTAGAGGTTTTCCTATTACATAACTTATGGAGAGGGCTGCTCCACCTCTCGCATCTGCATCAAATTTAGATAGTATGATGTAGTCTAAGCCTACGTATTCGTTGAATCTTCTAGCCTGCTCAACTACAACGTTTCCCATTAATGCATCCCCTACAAATATTACCTTATCAGGTTTCACAACCTTCTTAATCTTTTTCATTTCTTCAAGAAGATTTATATCTACCTCTGTTCTTCCCGCCGTATCTATTAAGACAACTGGTATCATGTTAGCTTTAGCGCTCATAACTGCATCCATCGCAACAGCAGCTGGATCCGCGCCATACTTCTGACTAACAACTCTTACATTAACTTGTTCTGCAAGCTTCTTCAACTGTTCTATAGCTCCAGCTCTAAAGGTATCTGATGCAGCTATAATTGAACTATAACCTCTATCTTTAAGTAGTTTAGCAAATTTGACGACTGTTGTTGTCTTTCCACCACCATTAGGTCCAACGAATAGAACTACGTAGGGCTCCCTAGATTTCTTCTCTTCAATCTCCATAAACATTTTTTCTAAATTATTCTCTTCAGGTAGGATTTCTTCTATAACATTACTCATCACTTCTCTAATCTGTTGAGTTGGATCTGTAAATCTCTTAAACTTCATGCCGGCCAGCTTCTCTTTAAGTATGTCTCCAAGCTTCTCTGCAACTTCTAAAGCAACATCATTAGTTATCAGTGTAAGCTTAAATTCTTCAGCTAGTTTTTCTAATTCTTTTTCCGAGAGTTGAGTAAACTTGAATGCTTCAACAATTTCTGTGAATGCTTTTTTAAGAGATTCCAGCATCTTATCTTCAATTCTTAAAAATAATATTACCTATTATTTACCGTTCTTCTATTAGAACACGCCTAGATTTAGGTTATCTTCTTCAATTCAGCTTCCATCATTTCAACCATTATTTTTCCTACTATTAGTAGATCTCTTGCAGAGAGATAATGCTTTACGGAACTATTAAAAGAAAGATTCGCCATAGGTGTGGAATATTCTTCTCTTCCAGCTTTCCAAAGCTGTGTTAATAGTTGGATCTTCGGTAAGAATAGAAATGAATAGCTTATTCCTCCAAGCCTCTCCTTCTTTCCTCCAAGTCTCTTACAAACTATCTCATATTTCTCAGGGTTTTCACCAAAAACTCTTACAAGAGGTCTTATAACCAGTTTCCTAAATAATTCTAGATATTCTTTTGCGCCTGGAATCTTTTCATAGGTTACCCATGTATCTGTAACTTTACCGCTTGTTGAGTAAGTAATGTATCTGACGATAATTAGTGATAGTTCTTTCGGGGCTGGCTTACCAAGTATGAGATCGAGAACCTCACGTTTATCTATATCAACGGAGAAAGTCTTATTCAAAACATTAACAACAAATCTTTTACAACCCTTCTTCTCAGGATCTCCAAGATAAACTATGCCGCATCTCCTGCTAGCTTCTAACATTTCACATTTTTCCAAATCTTCAAACGATCTTAGAATTTCTTCTTCTAGTGAAGGTGAAAAAATCTTTTTGTAGCTACTTATCAACCCACCTCATCCTCATACCATTATCTAAACTCTATTATTGATAATCTCTAAAAATCGTTTTTAACTCTTTCGTATAATGTTTTCTGAATTTTCTTTCTAAATCCTATTTTCTCCAGACTTAATATAATTTAAATATGAAGGTTGAATCTTTTGTTCTAGAAGATTTATGGTGAGGTTTGATAAGGTTCAGCAGACTGTTTTCGAGCTGATTACAATCGGTTACGAAATTCTTGATGGTAGGATATTGAATACTAATGCCAAATGGCTTGCAGAGAAGATAACTAGTATGGGTGGGAGGGTAGTTAGGATGGTTACTGTTGGAGATGTTGTAGATGAGATTGCTTCAGTTATTAAAGATGCTTTAAAGAGAAAAGTTAACTGGATTATAACTACTGGCGGGTTAGGACCAACATACGATGATTTAACTCTTGAAGGTGTCGCAAAAGCTTTAAAGAGAAAACTAGTACTCAATAAAACTGCATATGAAATGATTAAGGAGAGATATAGAATGCTTGCAGAGAAAGGTGTCGTAGAATCTCCTGAAATCACACCATCTAGATTAAAGATGGCTATGCTTCCCAGAGGAGCTAAACCCCTAAGAAATAGAGTTGGCTCAGCTCCAGGAGTCTTATTAAGATACGGTAAGACCTGGATCGCATGTTTACCAGGAGTTCCAGCAGAACTATATAGTATATTTGAAGAAGAATTGAAGCCAGTCATAGAGAAGAGCTTAAAGAAAGTTTACCGTGTTGATAAAACGATTTATGTGAAGAGGGTTGCAGAATCGAGTATAGCTCCTAGGATAGCCGAGATCGTGAAGAAGTATGATGGAATATACCTTAAATCTCATCCAAAGACCATAGAAGATGGAGTATCGAAGATAGAGTTTCAAATCTCTTCTATAGCGAATAAGATAGAGACAGCTATAGCAAAAATAAATAGCGTTGCTGCAGATTTAAAGAAAATAGTTCTGGAAATGGGTGGAGAAATAGAAAGAGAAGAATGAATGTTCTTTAATCTTTTTTATTTAGAAATTCTTTTTCGTACTGCTGGGTGTCTTGGGTAAGTGTTCTCAGAATTTAAGCAGGTGATTGTTGTTAGAAGTGATTTGAAGATGAGTGTTGGAAAGACTGCTGTACAGGTTGCGCATGCTTCCGTCTCAGCTTTAGAAGAATGTAGGAGAATGTATCCAACGTGGGCTGATATTTGGATGAGAGAGGGACAGAAGAAAGTAGTTTTAAAAGTTAGAAATGAACAAGAACTCTACCAAATATATCTTAAAGCAAAGAACATGAATTTACCGGTAGCTATCATAGAGGATGCAGGCTTAACTGAGCTTGAGCCTGGAACATCTACTGCAGTAGGAATAGGACCAGCTCCAGCTAAAGAAATAGATAAGATAACTGGATCCATACCACTACTTTAACTTCACTAAGTTGATTAACTGACCTACATCTAAAGATCGTTATAGTTTATATCTATTGAAAATATTCTCTTCTCCGAAATGAGTGATTTCAAACCAGTTTTACCATTTCTTAGATTAGAAGATGTTGAGAAGTTTATAGGTATATGGGGTTACGTATCTTCAACTAGAGGAGTTGGAGGTATCATAAAAGAGAAGTTTGAAGATTTCATGGTATGGGAGGTACTCGTAACAGGTGAAGATTCTAGAAAAGTGTTTGAAGAAGGGTCTTTCAGAGATAGTTCTGGCCTCAACATCTTATGTGTTATGAAGAAAGTTGGCGTAGATTCTGTGAGAGCATTGACAATACTAGCTAAGATACTAGGCTTAAAACCTAGCAGCATGGGTATCTGCGGCATAAAAGATAAGGTAAGCATATCTTGGCAGTACGTCTCTATACCATCTAGATACATAGAGTTGAATAAGACTTACCGTGTGGGAGACATACTAGAGGTTAAGCCATACAAGTATATTGATTTCAATCTATCTTCCAATGTATTGAAGTGTAATGTTTTTAGGATAACTATTAGAAATTTGGAGACCTTAGACTCTTGTATTATTGAAGAAACGTTAAACCAGTTAAAGAATGAAGGTATTCCAAATTATTTTGGACATCAACGTTTTGGTATAACCAGACCTGTAACACATTTGGTAGGAAAATACATAATGAAAGGCATGGTTAGAGAAGCTGTATTAGAATTTCTTGTAGATTACTCAAACATGGAGAGCTTGGAGAATCGTGAAGCAAGGATGAAACTCTTAGAAGAATGGTGTCTAGAATGGGCTTTGAGAAGTTTTCCGAAATCTCTGTCTTACGAGAAGATCATCGTAAGACATTTAATACAGAATCCAGACGATTACATAGGAGCATTTAGAAAAATACCATTACGTTTAAGAAGACTAATGGTAGAGGCTGTTGCAGCTAAGATATTCAATGAAACTCTATCTAGAATAGTGGAGAAGAAGATGTTAGGTACGTTGGAGCTGGGAGATCTGGTTCTACCAGTAGATATGTATGGTAGATTAGAGAAGACCACGCCGATAGAAGTTACTAGATACAATTTTAAGCAGGTTGAGAGAATGATCAGTAAAGGTAGGATGAAGATCGTTCTTCCTGTGCCTGGTTACATGGTAAAAATTCCAAGTAGTAGTAAAGGAGAGATTATGGTGAAGGTCTTAGAGGAGGAAGGTGTAGATCTACAAGACTTTAAGATTAAATCTTTTCCAGAAATATCTACAAAAGGTTCCTACAGATCTCTAACCATAGTTAATTGGACATCTAGCATAGAAGAATTTGGTGAAAACCATTTAACAGTAAAACTCTCTCTACCTCCAGGATCTTATGCTACTGTATTCTTGAGAGAATTAATCAAGCCTACTACACCTCTCTCATATATTGGTAGAAAATCTCTACATAATCACGGAAAAGAGGACGGCTACTCGTGAAAATTCTCTTTCTTAGATTGAGGTTCTGAGGAAAACACATATTAACTAAATGCATTCTCATTTTCTTAGGTTTATCGGGTTGTACGTCTATAGGAGTAGTAATGCATACGCAACATGGATTATCTTGTTGATAAACATATTAGTATTCTTGATAGTTAGGATTAACCCGGAGATTATAATCGATCTCGCAACAATACCCGTGCTTACGTTAACGATGACCCAGCCATATAGACTCTTAACATCCATGTTTACCCACTACGATCCAATACACTTATTCTTCAATATGTTTGCTCTTCTCATCTTTACTCCAGAGATAGAGAAGGTTTTAGGAAAACCAAGATTCCTAACCTTGTATTTTACGTGTGGTGTAGCTGCAGCAATATTCCACGCATACTACATTTACTTTCTATTTCCTGTTAGAACTTTATTGACCAGTCCTGCTATAGGTGCTTCTGGAGCAATATATGGTGTAATGGCAGCTTACGGCATCCTTTTCCCTCACCGTAGACTCGTAGTCTTCATAGGATTCCCGATAATCGCTCCAGCAATAATAGTGATAATCGTCCTAGCACTTATACAGACATTGTACGCATTATTTGCTCCATTCTCTCAAGTAGCTTATGCTGCACATATTGGAGGTTTTCTTACAGGTCTTCTAATAACCTTAATATACAAACCAGGATTGAGAAGAATACCAGAAACATTTCTAGTTTAGAAATTCATGTTTATACTCATTTGTTCTCGAAACTTAAATAGTGCTTGAAAATATTTTGCAATGTATATAGTTTAGAGGTTTAGAAGGATGATGCTAGATCAATTCAAGTTGATAGGCAAAGTTCCTAGAAAGACTGGGCTCTTCGGTTACACGTTAGCAGATTCAAAAACTATTATTGAGGCAATTACAGAGAAGATTGTTCCTAAAGATGAGAAAGAGCAAGCATTGAGAGAATATGGTCTCGGAAAACCTGTTAAGATAGAATCTCAAAAGGGAATCTACTATATTATCCAGAAAATTAAAGATAATTCTCTGGTTAGGTATATTGTGAATTGGGGTAGGATGGCTTCACTATGGCCCGCCCACCTCACTACAGCATGTTGTAGTGTAGAGTTTGGAGCTGTATCAAGCTCCCGCTACGATCCAGAAAGATTTGGATGGATCCCAGCTACAGGATCTCTAAGACAGTCTGACGTCCTCTTGGTAGAAGGCACAGTTAATGCTAAGATGGCTCAAAGAGTTAGAATAATATATGAGCAAATGCCTAACCCGAAGTGGGTTATAGCAATGGGAGCATGTGCAATCTCTGGAGGACTGTACGCAAAAGACTCCTATAATGTACTCCAAGGATTAAGTGACATAGTTCCCGTAGATGTCTATATACCTGGATGCCCGCCTAGACCTGAAACAATATTACAGGCTTTCCTACTCCTTAGAGATAGAATACTACAATCAAGATTATAGAAATGATTTAGAATTACTGGAATCCATTTCCCCTTAGTAATCCTTTTCAAAAAGTTTTCAGAAAATACCTTAACATTTTCGTTTAAATATCGAGATAATTAACAATTATTGTTAGAGGTTGAATATTATGGAAAACTTTCTAGAGACGGGAAATAATAGACTAGCTAGAAAAAACGTCTGGTTTAAAGATTTATCGAATCTATGTATAGAGAGGATAAAGATCGTGAACCATAAATATTTCTAGATAAAATGGGGATTGGAGTAGTATGGGGTGGATGGAACTTAGAGAAGTAGTAGAAGATTTGAAGAAAAAGTTTCCTGAAGATATAGAAGGCGAAGTTTTTCACGAAAAGAAGATTACGAAAATAGTTGTGAGGAAAGAGAGATTGATGGAGATCGCGAAATATCTAAGAGATCTCCATGGATTCGATCATGTTAAAGGTGTTACTGGGGTAGACTTAGTTGCTTTAAAAGAAGGTGGAGGACCATACATAGAGGTAATATATCATCTTGGAAGTATTAAGAACGAGAAACTCGTAGACGTAATCCTAAATATATCTATAAGACTTGATCGTGAAAAACCTTTGACAAAATCTCTATACAGTATATGGCCTAGTGTAGAATATCATGAAAGAGAAGTCTATGAAATGTTTGGAGTAGTTTTTGAAGACCATCCAAATCTCAAGAAACTACTTCTACCAGAATACTGGATGGATACTCCACCACTTAGGAAAGACTATAAAGTTCCGGGGCGTGATTAGAAAGATGGTGTTGGAAGAAAAGAAGGTTATACATGTTTATGATGAAGGCGGGCCTAGACTATCTTTTAGTTATGGTCCACAGCATCCAGGAACAGGACACTTTAGAATGATTGTAACTGTCAGCGGTGATACTGTTGTAGATCTAGAGCCTGATCCAGGTTTTGTTCATAGAGGTGAAGAGAAGATGGCTGAATACAAGACTTGGATAACGAATATACCGCACTTTGAGAGACCATCTATACTTGATGCAACACATATGGTTTTACCATATTGTCTGGCAGTAGAAAAACTTATGGAGGTGGATCCACCTGAGAGAGCGAAATATCTAAGAACAATTGTGGCAGAGCTGGACCGTATTGCAAGCCATCTCTACTGGTTCTCACTGTATGGAATATTCCTCGGACACTCAACAATGTTCCTCTGGTGTGTAAATGATAGAGAGTTCATACTAGACCTCTCCCAGCTAATAACTGGTCAGAGATTTACACATGCCTACGTCATACCTGGAGGTGTGAGAAACGATGCTCCAAAAACAGTCCCCAAAGATCTAGTTAAAGAATTCAAAATTTACTATATGCATATGATTGGCCGTGAACCAAGTCAAGAAGAATTAAATGAAGATTTTAAGAAGTATGTGTTGAACGTTGCAGACTTTATGGATCTTAGACTAGACCAGTACTATGAAATGTTCTTCGATAGCGAGATATTCATAGAGAGAACACGTGGAGTAGGCGTATTGAAAAGAGAAGATGCTGTAAAGCTCGGAATTCCTGGAACAACTCTAAGAGCTTCAGGAGTAAGTTTCGACACCAGGGTAGCTGATCCCTATGATGCATATCCATATGTAAAATTCAAGATAGCTGTTAGAACAGAAGGAGATTGTTATGCTAGAGCTATGGTCGGCTTCCAGGAAATGAGAGAGAGCCTCAATATAATAAGACAAACCGTAGAGCAGATGCCTGAAGGTCCAGTGAAGGTTAAGCAGCATCCAGTAGTCATAAAAGTTCCGAAAGGTGAAGCTATTGGAAGAGCTGAAGCTGCTAGAGGAGAGATAATCTTCTATGTTGTAAGCGATGGTGCAGACCGACCATATAGAGTTAGAATGATTACACCAAGTTTCAGACTTCTCCCAGCACTACCACACCTCTCAATAGGAAGTAGAATAGCAGACATACCTCCAATCTACTGGAGCTTAAACTATTGGCCTGTAGAAACAGATAGATAATCTACACCTTCCCATAAACACGTCTGAAAACATTATAGTATCGGGATAGCCGAGGTACGGTTCCATAATCTCTTTATATCTTTTCTAAATCAAGGACTTTACGATGAAGAATAGTATAAGAAGAGAAGACAATATCATTATAACAGATAATAGGTACATCAACCCCACTAAACTATCTAAATCTCTCTACGTAAGAGATTGTTGAAAACGGTAAACTACGAAGATTAGAAGAATGTTTTCATACTGCTAGCATAAACGATGTTAAATGATGTGAAGATTTAGCCCGGGCCGGATTCGAACCGGCGTCCCCGGGTTTCTTCTCAAGCGGCCAATGATCCAAAGCCCGGGATCCCTGACCCTACATAATATCTGACCAGCATAGTTTGGCCGCTAGACGACCGGGCTGATGCTTATTCATGGAGAATATGCATACTGTTACTTATAAATCTCTCGGGATTAGAATAAAACTCAATATTAAATTTTAAGTAGTTATTTAAGATGGTTCTTCTTATTTGTCTGTGTCTGTAGTTTGTTTTCTGCATTTCTGTGTTTTGTTATGTTTGTTTATAATTTAAATATGATCTTTTTCTATTATTCTTGCGTAGATTATGAGTGGTGATGTTTTATCTTCTGTTTTATCGTTAATTGAGATGTTTGAGAAGAAGTTGGATGAAGTACTATCTAAGAGTGAGGATTTTAAGAGAAGGTTTATGGATGATCTAGAGATAGAATTAGCTAATGTAAGAGAGAAGGTTTTAAGAGAAGTTAGAAATGAAGTCGAAAAGATTCTCCGTGAAGTTGAAGAAGAAGCTGGCAGGCAAGCAGAAGAGATTTTCAAGAAAGCTGAATCCGAAATAAAAACCATAGAACAAAGATTTAATGAAAGATTCGACGAGATAGTTGAGAAAGTTTTAAACAAAGTTCTAGAAGGTCGGTAAACTATGATTCAAAAAATAAAGCTAGGTAAACTCTACCCAATAGTTAAATCTTATGCTCTTAAAGGAATGCTACTAGAGTATTCTACTTACGAGGAGCTCGCTAAATCAAGAACTCTCGAAGAATTCTTAGAAAAACTCAGACCGACAATCTACGGTCAATATATTACAGAGATTCCTAAACCTCTCACATCTAGAAATCTAGAGAAGATTTTTGAAAATAGTTTGATAGACATAGAGTTTTCTTTAATTAGATATCTTCCGAGACCAGTTTTCTTTGAAACATATTTTAAACGTCATATTTATAAAAACATGAAAACTGTGCTTAAAGCTAAAGCTCTAGGGATTGGGTATGAAGAAATATATCATGGGCTTAATCTAAGATCGGCTGAACTACTTGGTGTTAGAGATGTTTTGGTGAAGATGGTTGCTGAAAAAGATTTAGAGAAGGCTGTGGAAACTTTGAAGAAAACACCTTTCTACAAAGACATATCTCAAGCACTTGAATTGTACAATAAAGAAAAAGATCCATTAGTATTCGAAGTCTTCTTGGACAGATACTTCTACGAAAATATTCTGAGTGAGCTTAAGAAGATAAATAGAGATGAGAGAAAAAGTTTAAGTGAGATAGTTACATATGAGTTAGATTGCTACTTGATTACAGCTTCTCTTAGAGCTAAGATGTGGGGTTTAACATCAGCAGAAATGAGGAAGTTCATGCTACCTCAGGGAATCAATCTAAGTAAAAAAGATGTAGAAAAACTTATACAAGCAATGAAGATAGAAGAGGTTTTAGGAGAAATAAGCAAAACAGTTTATGAAGATGTTTTAAGAAACATAGATACATCTAAACCAGTATTATTAGTGGATTCCGTCGAGAAATGGTTTAGAGAACGATTATTGAAGACTGTTAGGAAGACATTCCTCGAAAGCATCTTTAAGCAAGCTGTAATCCTCTCATTCATAAAACTTAAAGAATTTGAAGTGAAAAACCTTTCAGCAATATCTTTCGGGATAGAATACAATATACCAGTATCCGAGATAATGGAGAACGTTGCAAAGATAACGTGAGAAACTAATTTTTATAGAGAGAAGAAGTATAGTAAATTTTCAGGAGAGTATGGTTTCTAGAAGATATAAAGTAGTTATCTGTAAAAAATGTGGACATATACAGATAACGTATGCCGAGAAATGTTTCCAGTGTTTTAGATGTGGAGAGTTAATCAAGCTTGACCAGAGCATAATTCTCTACGAAACACCAAACCCATCTAAAGCACGTGAGAAACTTGTAGCTCTGAAAACAGAAATACAGAAATTAAAAAGAGAGAAACAGAGTATCCAAGATAGAAACTCAAGAGTATGGAAGAGTGATGGAAGTAACTAGAGAATATCCTAATCACTATCTTATGGGGATTTATCAGAAATCTTAATGTTCACCTTATAACTAATTTCTCTAGAGAGAACATGCTTCTGGGAGCCCATGTATCAATTTCTGGAACCATAGATAAAGCAGTTGATAGAGCTGTAGAACTCAAATGTACTACCTTCCAAATATTTACGAGGAATCCGAGAGGTTGGAAAGCGAAGAAACTAACTGATGAAGAAGTAGAAGATTTTAGAGAGAAGATGAAGAAGTATGGGTTTAGAGTAGCTGTCTCTCATATGCCGTATCTTCCAAACATCTCTTCACCACAACAACAAACATTCAAGAAATCTGTAAAATCTCTAATAGAAGAATTCGAGAGAACAAACTTACTTGGATTAAATTATCTTGTAGTACATATTGGAAGCCATCTAGGGAAAGGATTAGATGTAGGAATTAAGAGGGCTGCTGAAGCTGTTAATACAGCTCTCTCTAAAGTTGAGGGCAGTGTTATGATTCTTTTAGAGAATATGGCTGGTCAGAAGAATAGTGTTGGATCGAGATTCGAAGATGTAAAGAGGATTCTGAATCTGATAGAGTATCCGGATAGAGTTGGAGTATGTCTAGATACATGTCATGCGTTCGCTGCTGGATACGATCTTAGAACAAGAGAAGCTATTGATAATACTTTAAATGATTTTGATCAGATCATAGGTATTAAGCTACTGAAAGTTGTGCATATAAATGATTCTAAGGGAGATCTTGGAAGCCATTTGGATAGGCATGAACATATTGGAATGGGGAAGATAGGAGAGAACGGGTTTAGAGAACTCTTCCATCATCCTTGGATCAGAGATTTACCATTAATACTAGAAACACCAGTAGATTCGAGAGGAGATTTCGCTACAAATCTTGAGAAATGTAGAGAACTCTACTTGTAATTGCCGAGGATAAATAAGATATGAGTTTTATCCTGAAGCTTATTGAGAAAGTAGTGAAGAAGATCATATCTACAGAATTCTTAAAATTTAATGTTGTTGGTGGAGTAGGTGTCGTGGTAAATCTTCTCTTCTACATATTATTCAACGATTATCTCCACATACATTACATTATCTCAGGAGCCTTAGCTACGGAACTAGCTATAATAAACAATTTCATCCTCAATGATATATGGACTTTCCGAGATAGGAAGAAGACGAGGTTATGGGTTAGGTTCTCTCTATTCCATGCTTCCAGAATCCTTGGACTGCTCGTAACTCTTGGAACACTCTACGTAATGGTAGATATACTAAAGCTAAATGAATTTTTCTCCTACGTAATCGCTGTAGGCATAGGAGTAATAATAAACTTCTATACAAGTGATGTCTATGTCTGGATTAAACGTTAACCTTGATGAAAATTAAGATTCTTCTAAATTTTGAGCAAACTCTAAAGAAGTCTAGAAAACAGAATATAGAAAACATTCTACTTCATCTTTGCAACGGGTAGCTTTTCTTTAACAGTTAATGGGGTTACAAGTGTAGATATAACACCTAGTTTATCGAGTGTAACTAATGTAACGTACCCTATTATAGACCCTGGTACAGAACTTGCAGACCATCCAGCCCAGAAGAAAATTAAGACATTCCATAAACCTCTCTCTTCTATTAATGATAGAAATCTCATATCTCCGATGAGTGGAGCGATTAATAGCAGAGAGGTTGTTCCACCTATGAGAACCGTTCCCACAGGTTCTAGGAATGCTGCAGAATACTTAGCCCATCTATTCTTAAATCTTCTAGTTAATCTGAATCCTAAGCCTACAAGTATCGCTCCAGGTATGCCGCCTGGGAAAGCGTATATTGTTCCTATCCCCAGCATGTTTCTAATAACCCCTATGAATACTGCTACTAACGTTGCCCACCATGGTCCAAGAGTAGTTCCAGAAAGAGTATTTATGAAGTGCTGTGTAGGATATGCTTTAGTTGTAATAAACTGGAACCATAAGAATGGTGCTAGAGTAACTCCGAGAGCTACGTAAACAGCTACCAAAGCTATAATCCTACTCTTCATACCATCAACCTAACCTTTTAAGGAATCTTATAAATCATAGTATAAGTGCCTGATACACTATATATCTATCTTTGAAGAAAGATCTACTAATGAAGAAAACTTATGAAGAATGTTTTTGCTTCTAGAAGAGTCTCTCTTTGATGAGCAAGATTATTGTTGTAGTTTCGCATCTAATTATTTGAGATGGGTGTTAAGAAGAGAGTTATAATAATGGGTGCAGCTGGTAGAGATTTCCATAACTTTAACGTATATTTCAGAGATAATGATTATTATCAAGTTGTTGCTTTTACAGCCGCCCAGATACCCGGCATAAGTGGAAGAATATATCCTCCAGAGCTAGCTGGTAGAAACTATCCAGAAGGAATACCTGTGTATCCGGAAGATATGCTAGAAGAATTGATTAAAGAAAAAGACGTAGACTTCGTCGTTCTAGCTTACAGTGATCTAACACATGAAGATGTAATGCATAAAGCTTCGAGAGTAATAGCTGCTGGAGCTTCTTTTATTCTACTTGGACCAAAACACACTATGCTTAAATCTCCAATTCCAGTTATTGCTGTTACAGCGGTTAGAACAGGTGCCGGTAAGAGTACGGTAACGAGGAGGATAGCATCAATACTAAAGAAGTATGATGTTAGGTTTAACGTTGTTAGACACCCGATGCCTTATAGTAAGGTCTTGAAGTATCCTGTTCAGAGATTTTCTTCATTCGAGGATCTAGATAGATACGAATGTACTATAGAAGAGAGAGAAGAGTATGAACCACACATAGAAATGGGGAACGTTGTTTACGCTGGAGTAGATTATGGGAAAGTGTTGGAAGAAGCTTCAAAGAACGTAGATGTGATAATCTGGGATGGTGGAAATAATGATTTCCCGTTCTTCAAACCAACCTTAATGATAACCGTTGCAGATGCTTTAAGACCATACCAAGAAATTTCAACATATCCTGGAGAAGCGAACGTTAGAATGGCGGACGTAGTTTTGATAAACAAAGTTAATTCAGCGAAACCTGAAGACGTCAAGATAATAGAAGAGAACGTAAGGAAACTTAACAGTAGAGCTACTATAATCAAAGCATCTTCTAGACTACATGTTTCAGATCCAGATCTCATAAAAGATAAGAGAGTGCTTGTAATAGAAGATGGTCCAACGGTTACTCACGGTGGGATGAGTTATTCTATAGGATATGTGGCTGCTGTGAAGTATGGTGCAAGAGAGATAGTTGATCCGAGAAGATTCGCTGTAGGCTCCCTGATGGAAGTCTATGAACAGTATACTCATATAGGTCCAGTCCTCCCGGCCATGGGCTACAATCCTCAACAGATAAAGGATCTCAATGAAACAATACAGAGAATAGATTACGATGTAATTGTTTCGGGAACACCGATAGATCTCTCCAGGATACTTAAGTTAAGTAAACCTTACGTTAAAGTTAGATACGAACTTGAAGAAATTTCTAAGCCAGATCTAGAAGATGTATTACGTACAGCTGGAGTACTGAGAGGTTAGATAGAGTTGAGAGAATTCATCGGCAGGAAGACACTACTTACTGGAGAAGTAGGAACTGGGAAGACAAAGTTCCTAGCCAGGTTTATTGAGTATCTTTTAGAATCTGGTTACGAGAAAGAGGTAACATTGATAGATATGGCTCCAAACAGGTTTCAAGGTGTAGGTGGATCTGTGAAAGAGTACTTGAAGGATCTTGGCGGGATTAGGTATCTGAGACCTCCTATTGTTTACGCACCTAGACTAATGGGTAGAGATGCTCTCGAGGTTTCTAGGTACTGTGAAGAGAATAGGAAGAATATCGAACCCTTACTAGATACCTACATATTAAATCCAACGAACATCCTCTTGATAAACGACCTAACAATATATCTTCACACTGGAGATTTAGAAAAGATGCTTAAAGCTATAGAGTTGTCTAAAACATTCATGGCTACAGCGTACAGTGGAGTAAAACTTAGAGATGATAAAGGATCGGGAATATCTGAAAGAGAGAAAACAGTCACTGATAAACTTAAGGAGAAAATGGACCTCGTAATACATTTCTATGAGTAAACATAATGTTAAATTATCTGGCCGTAAACAATTTATTAATATCTTAAGTTTTAGATTTATTTGGTTATGAAGAAGATTCCACGTGCTTTAACTATAGCTGGATCTGATTCTGGTGGAGGTGCAGGTATACAAGCCGATCTCAAAACTTTTGCAGCTCTCGGCGTACATGGAATGTCTGCTATAACTTCTATCACAGCTCAAAATACTAGGACTGTGACGATGATCCACGATGTACCAGTTGAGATGGTTAGAGAACAGATTAGAGTAGTTGTTGAAGATATCGGTGTAGATGCTGTGAAGACAGGTATGCTCCATACAGCTGAGATAATATCTACGGTAGTTGAAGAATTAGAGAAGATAGATACACCGATAGTTGTAGATCCCGTCATGATAGCTAAGAGTGGAGCACGCCTACTCAGGGAAGAAGCTATGAAAACACTCATAGAAAAATTGATACCCATAGCAACAATAGTTACACCAAACGCTAGAGAAGCAGAAGCTTTAAGCGGTATAAAGATAGAGAACTTGGAAGATCAGAAGAAAGCGGCTAGATTAATCGCCGATCTAGGTCCAAGATCAGTAGTAGTCAAAGGTGGACACATAAATTCAAGCATAGTTTCAGATGTATTATACTATGATGGAGAGTTCAGAGTGTATAGTGGAGAAAGAGTGGAGACGAGGAATACGCATGGAACTGGATGCACTTTCGCATCAGCTATAGCTGCCCAGCTAGCAAAAGGATACGATATACCTAATGCTGTAAAGACTGCGAAAAGATTTGTTACAGACGCTATAAAATATGGTTTACCAATAGGTGGAGGCCATGGTCCAGTAAACCCGACTGGAAAAATATTTGAGTACTCTGAAAGATTCCATGTACTTGAAAATATTAGAAAAGCTTTAGAAAGCTTGGAGAAATCTGAATGGGCTTCAGAATTTATCCCTGAATCTCAAAGCAACCTAGTCATGGCTATTGAAGGTGCGGAAACCCTGTATGATGTAGCTGGAATACCTGGGAGAATAGTAAAGATAGATAAGAATGTCAAAGCTTCATCTCATCCATGGTTTAATGCTTCTAAACATGTAGCTAGAGCCGTACTGACAGTTATGAATTATTTTCCATATATTAGAGCTGCCATGAACATAAAGTATAGCGAGGAGATTGTTAAGACAGCTATCAAGCTAGGAATGTCTGTCTCTAGTTATGATAGGAGAGAAGAACCTCCAGAAATAAAGAAGATCGAGGGATACAGTATACCCTGGGGTGTGAAGACCGCTTTAGAGAAAACTGGAGGAAAACCCGTAGACATGATCTACCATCTAGGAGATTGGGGAAAAGAACCGATGATCATAATCTTTGGTGAAGACGCTGTAGAAGTAGTTAGAAAACTTGAGAAAATAAAATCAGAATTAGAATCATCTAGAATTAGTTAGAAGAATTATTTAGCCAACTCTAAGATGACGGTATTCATCGTTCTCCCAGTTCTAAGTTAACGCAACGATACGCTGTAACTAGGATCTATCCATTACTCTCGGTACCGCTTCTATGTTTACTTCAAGTCTTCTAGCAATTTTTAAGAGCTTGTTCTGACACTTTCTAAGGTATGTTCTGTAATACTTATCTGGCACATATATTCTGATGGTGTCTTCATCTTCCTCTATCTTATATTCTGGAATGTATTTATTAAGTATGTTTGAGATCTGTTTTACTGGATAGCTCTCCTCCATTCTCCTAACTTTCTTAACGGGGACTACAAAGGTTCTCTCACCGAAAACATATAATTCATATTTTGGTTCTCCTGTTAAGAAGTCTTTAACAATAACTGTAGGTCTAGCTAGATCTGCTTTTCTTAAACCTTCTGGAACTTTTACAGTCATTTCTAATGTATATATCTGTGAAACCTCTCCTTTATCCATGAAGATTACTGTATCTATTATTGATGGAATTAGACCTACGTCCACCTTATTCGCTATCCTCTGTATAGCATCTATGGGTGTAGTAGCATGTATAACTCCCACCATACCTATTCCTGCGAATCTTAAATCTATGAATAGATCGAAATCTTCTGGTCCTCTAATTTCATCGAATATAGTATAGTCTGGTCTACTTAGGAGGAGAACATCGTGCAGTTCATCTTGCTTGGAAGCAGATTTCGAGTACTGGGTAATCTCAGATGAGACGTGTAGATCTCGTGGACTCTCAATAGTCTTAACAATCTTATTCATCTGTTTGTAGTGTTCTGCTAGTGCTTGAGCGAACGTAGACTTACCCATACCTGGCGGTCCAGCTATCAGTATACCTTCAGCATGACTCTCCAATCTCTCTACAACTTCTTCTGGGAGACTATAATCTCTTAGAGCCTTCTTCATGAGTGGTTTAACTATCGTTAGCTCAAAACCATCTGAGAACGGTGGTCTAGTAGCAACTATCCTATAATCTCTAAGCTGGAAGATCTTTACATTAGGTTTATCAACTTCTAGGAAAGCGTTTACACCGAACGAGTTGTATGCCTCCTCCATCAGATGAGCTATCAGCAACTCTAGATCTTCACGTTTAAGAGGTTTATTAGAAACTTCTACAAGTTTCCATCTTCCCGGAAACCCTTTCTTAACTCTCGGTGTTAGCCCTTCTTTCAAGTGTACACTCATCACATCATGTGTAAACAGTTCATTTATATTGAATAGGGGTGGAGGTAGTTTATAAACAACTTCTAAACCTATAGCTTCTGCAAGTTTAGCTGTAAGAGGCTCACAAGTAATCAACTTAGCGTTAAGCTTTTTCGCTTCTTCTATTACTTCTAACTTAAAGTTTTCTAGAGATGTTACCCCACTATCAACATATACTACTTCTAAACTGTGAGTTCTACAAACCTTCTCCAATTCTTCTAAACCTTTTAATGAGAGTGTATCTCCTTCTGAAGAGTCTTTTTCAATCTTCAATAAGATTATCTTGGGGATTACTACTCTACCTCTAACTATTCCTTCTTCTACTAGATATGGTACTACATTTAGCTGTAGAGCCGAGTGGTCTACTACGTAGTTTTCAGACATTTATTCTCCAACCTACTTTCTTCTGAGGATTGTTCATCAAACTACCTAATAAACAACTCCTATAAGAGTTCGAAACCCAGGGTTCATCTTTAAGCATTCATGTTAAATTAACATATTTTAGTTCACTAGATTATTCCCTTATTTCTTTTCTTCGACCGTGTACTCTATTATTATTCTTTCATCATCAATCTGCTTATAATTTTTGAGTTTAGCTCTATAATCATCTGTAATCCTCTCCAACTCGTATACGAAATCTTCCAGGTAATCTATGAATCCACATGTATGACATAAGGTTCCAGAGATCTCGATGGTTACCACGTCTTCGCCAAGCTCTATAAGTCTAGCTCTCGCCACACTCCCCCTATACTTATTATACTCTTCAATAGTCTTTCTTATGATCTCTTCAAGTTTGAATCTATCTTTTTTAATATTTAGTGGCATCGTAAAAAGCTGAAGTATGCTTGTTATTAAATTTGAGTTTTTAGATAAGTGTCCAATAACCTACGAATACATCTTTATCTTGTAGATTCTTTATAATGATTTTGGATTGGAGGAAAGACTCGCAGTTAGAGTTTTAAAGAGTAGAGCTGAAGAAGTTAGGAATTTATTGAAGAAGCTTAACCTGCTCGATAGAAATCTAAAACCCAAGATAGAAGGTGACTACGTCTTATTTCCGGTAAGAAATGTTGAAATCCTAGAGAAAACTTTAAGCGAATATAGCTTAGAAACAGTTTACACTCTTTTTGAAAAACGTTTCCGTAAGCCTAGATCTATAAAAGATGTTTTGAAGGAGATTGTTCCAGAAAATCTACACGTCTATATACCTTCTTCAATAGACCTGGTTGGAAGTATAGCTTTAGTAGATGTTCCAGAAGAGTTGAAAGATTACAGTGGAGAGATCGGGAGAGCCATAGTGAAGCTTTACCCAAAAGTGAAGACTGTTCTCTCAAAGGAAGGTGGAACTGTAGGAGACTATAGAATTAGAATGCTTAGAAAGATTTTTGGTGAAGATTCAACAGAAACAGTTTACAGAGAACATGGTTGTCTATTTAAGCTAGATTTATCGAAAGTATTCTTTAATCCTAGGATGAGTGGTGAGAGGATACGTATAGCCTCTATAACGAGAGATGGAGAATATGTTTTAGATATGTTTGCTGGTGTGGGACCGTTCAGTATAATCATAGCGAAGAAGAAGATGGTTAAGGTGAAAGCTGTAGAGATAAATCCAGATGCATATAGATATCTCGTAGAAAATATCAAGCTAAACAATGTTTCAGATAAAGTTACACCAGTACTGGGAGATGCAGGAAAAGTACTTGAAAATGAAAAAGAAATATACGATAGAGTCATAATGGATCTGCCTTTCAAATCTCTTGAATACCTGGATATAGCTCTAAAAGTAGTTAAGAAGAATGGGGTGATACACCTATACACAATTGGGGAGGATGAAGATACATTAGAAAAAAATGTAGAGAAAGTTCAAGACAAGATTAGAGAGATGGACCACAACGTAGAGATACTATCCAAACGTATCGTTTTAGAAACCGCTCCAAGAAAATTTATAATTGTTGTAGATTTAAAGAAGATTAGTTAATGCTTATACGTAACGTATTGTAACATAGTTTTAGAGAAATGGGTGTAAAACTTACAGATATAATTCCAGAAGAAGCAGTTCAGAAAGTTTCTCTAGAAGATTTGAGAAGTAAAGCTATAGCGCTCGACGCCTACAACATACTCTACCAGTTCATAACAATAATCAGGGGGCCGGATGGTAAACCATTAATGGATAGACATGGGAAAATAACAAGTCATCTTAACGGTCTCTTTTTCAGAACGATAAATTTTATCAAAGCTGGAGTAAAACCAATATTTGTTTACGATGGTAAGCCGCCTGAATTAAAGAAACGTGAACTTGAGAAAAGATTTGAGAAGAGGGTGGAGGCAGCTGAGCTTTACAGAAAAGCTCTTGAAGAAGGGTTAATAGAAGAAGCGAGGAAATATGCTCAACAAGCAACTATTGTAGATGAGTTTGTGGTTGAGAGCTCCAAGAAGCTACTTAGATTAATGGGTCTCCCAGTAATTCAAGCTCCAAGTGAAGGTGAAGCTCAGGCAGCATATCTAGCTAAACGTGGAGATGCATATGCTTCTGGCTCCCAAGATTTCGATTCACTCCTCTTCGGCTCTCCGAGACTTGTAAGAAACCTATCAATAGTGGGAAAGAGGAAGCTGCCTGGACGGAAGGAGTATGTTGAAGTTGAACCTGAGATCATTCATCTAGATAAACTATTGAAGACACTTAACATAACTATAGAACAATTGATAGACGTAGCGATACTCGTCGGGACGGATTACTGCGAAGGAGTTAAGGGAATAGGACCGAAGAAAGCTCTAAAATTAATTAAAGAACATGGCTCTATAGAAAGAGTATTGAAGATATTGAACGTGCAGCTTGATGTAGATCCACAGATAGTTAAGAACATATACTTGAATCCTGAAGTAACAAGTTCATACACTATTAAATGGGAAGAACCTGATTATGATGGAATATTGGACATGTTGTGTAATGAGCATGATTTTTCAGAAGAAAGAGTTAAGAAAGCCTTGAATGAATTGAAAGAAGTTTTAAGAGAGGAGAAGGGGAAGACCAGTCTAGATGCATGGTTCTAGCTTTTAGCAATTAGTTCTATAAGCTTTCTATCTTCATCTAAACTAATAACTCTGATCTTATCATGTATCTCCAGTTTCATTAAGATGCTTCTAAGATTCGATTGTGTAATCTCTACCCCCCTCTTCTTCAATTCCTCAAGAAGATTTTCCTCCATAATCTTACCACCAGATCTCTGTAAAATTTCAAAAATTCTTGTATAAACATCACTTCTAACAACGAGCTGTTTCTTATTCATATCTAAACCCTTTTTTATCCTATCATCGTTAGTGGTTTCTCAGTATACCTCAGGAACTCCCTCATCTTTTCATACTCTCTAATCATCTGCGGTGAGATACTTGGCTTAACAATTCTAAGTGCTTCTTCGAAATCTTCCTGTGCAACGTACTCTGCGTTTAAGTTCTTTCTAAGAGCGTTTAGAGCAGCTTCTCTACAGAGAGATTCTAGATCTGCTCCAGAATATCCTTCCGTTCTTGCTGCTAGTTCTCTGAGATCTACCTCTGGAGATAAAGGCATCTTCCTCGTGTATACTTTTAGTATAGCGTATCTAGCTTTCTCGTCTGGAGGAGGTACATAGATCAATCTATCAAATCTTCCAGGTCTTAGAGCTGCTGGATCCACAATATCGGGTCTATTAGTTGCTCCGATCACGATTACATCTGAGAGATCTTCTATACCATCTATCTCAGAAAGGAATTGGCTTGCAACCCTATTTGTAACACCTGAAGAATCATCTACAAGATCTTTTCTAGGTATCACGGATTCAACTTCATCAAAGAAGACTATACATGGTGCTGCCTGTCTAGCTTTCCTGAATATTTCTCTAATAGCTTTTTCAGATTCTCCAACCCATTTGCTGAATATTTCAGGTCCCTTAACACTGATGAAGTTTGCTTCAGATTCTGTTGCCACGGCTTTAGCTAGAAGAGTCTTACCACATCCAGGTGGACCGTACAGTAGTATTCCACGTGGAGGTTTTATTCCAAATTTTTCAAATTTCTCAGGATACTTAAGAGGCCATTCTACAGCTTCTATAAGCCTCTGCTTAACTTCCTCTAGTCCACCTATATCCTCCCACTTAACGTTCGGTACTTCTATCTCAACTTCTCTTAAAGCTGTAGGTGTTATTTCTCTAAATGCGTCGAGAAAGTCTTTCATAGTTACTACCAGGTTTTCTAGTATCTCCGAAGGTATCCTCTCTTCACTAAAATCTATGCTTGGAAGTATTCTTCTTATGGCTTTCATGGCTGCTTCACGGCATAGTGCCGCTAGATCTGCGCCAGTATATCCTCTAGTCATTTCTGCAAGTTTATCTAGATTAACATCATCTGCGAGAGGCATACCACGTGTATGAATTTGCAGTATCTCCTTCCTACCCTTCTTATCCGGTATCCCTATCTCTATCTCTCTATCGAATCTTCCAGGTCTCCTTAATGCTGGATCAAGAGCATTAGGTCTATTTGTTGCTCCTATTACTATTACTTGTCCTCTTGATTCTAATCCATCCATGAGTGCGAGGAGCTGGGCGACAACCCTCTTCTCAACTTCACCTGTAACTTCACTTCTCTTAGGAGCAATAGCATCAATCTCATCTATGAATATTATGCTTGGAGCTTCTTCTTCCGCTTTCCTAAATATTTCTCTTAGTCTAGCTTCTGTCTCACCGTAGTACTTATTCATAATCTCAGGACCATTTATCAATATGAAGTTTGCTTCAGCTTCTGTTGCCACGGCTTTAGCTAGAAGAGTCTTACCACATCCAGGTGGACCATAAAGAAGTACGCCTTTAGGTGGCTCAATACCTAGTTTCTGGAATAGTTCTGGATATCTTAACGGTAATTCTATCATTTCTCTAATCCTCTGAATCTGGTCTTGTAGTCCTCCAATATCTTCATAAGTTACACTTGTTCTGAAAGCTCTTTCTTGTACAATCTTACTATGTATTATTAGTTTTGTTTTTGGTGTTATCTTAACTACACCTAGAGGTCGAGTCTGTATAACTGCGAATGTAAATAGATTTCCGAAAAATAGTACTGGTACAATGTTTTTCTGGACTAAAGGATACTCTATCAATCTGCTCTTAACAAGTCTAGTAAAGTTTTCATCTGGTTTTACAGATGTATTTACAGGTGCTAATACTACTAATTGAGCTTCTTTAACGTCTGCCTTCCTAACAGTAACCCAATCATTTAAAGCGACGCCGGCATTACTCCTAATATAACCATCAATTCTAATAACATCTTTCTCGTCTTCCAGGTATCCAAGCCAGAGAGTTGCTGCAGCAAGTTTTTTACCTCTTATCTCAACCATATCACCTGTCTGGAATCCTGCACTCAAACCGACTTCTCTATCTATTCTAGCAATACCGTATCCAACATCTCTCTGTCTAGCTTCAGCTACTCTAAGTCGGAGTTCTTTAGGACTCATCTATTCAAGATATGCATAACCCTACTATTTAAACTGAGTTTGTCTAGAACTTAATTTATTTTCTTGAAAATTATGAGAATCGCAACTCTGTAATAACCTTATGTTCTAGAAAGCCCTACAATCTCGAATTCACTTATCTCTTCAAAACTCTTTAAGTATTCTTCTAGTTTAGCTGGATACCCTTCTTCATCAGGCATCTTAAACACCACATTAAGAACGTTCAAACCATAAGCAAAAGGTTCTATCTTAGTAGAGGATACTTCTATATTCTCAGGTAAACTTGATTTTATCTTTGAAACAAGTTCTTCTAAATCAACATCTTCATCAGTAGGCATTATCCTAACAATCATAAACACTTTAGCCATAACCAATCAGAGAATACTTAGAGAAGGTTTCTAATATACTATATCTTAAGTTTAAGGTCCTTCAAATCCGCATGAAGGACAAGTATATGGTCTAGCAAGCTCTCTACAAAGCTCACATCTCCAAATCTTCACTTTACCACAATTAGGACATGGAAAATTAACAGAAGCTTCTCCTGGAACTATCGGCTTACCACAAGAAGTACAGATAAGTGTCCTTCTACTTGACATACCACTTACATAAAAATTTAGTATAATTTAAAATTATTTTAATATAACATATGTTAAGAATAGGATTTAATAAGCTTTAGTTTAAGAATGAGATAAGTTATTAAGTCAGGTTATCGGATTTTCCCTAGGTGGTGTCTTGGGGATTAAAGAGTTTTTTAAGAATGTAGTGAATTTGTTTAAGCTAGCTAGGAAGCCTGGGAAAGATGAATTACTACTAGCTATTAGAATTACTCTTCTAGGCGTAGCCGTCATAGGATTTATAGCTTTCTTGATTCGTTTCCTCGCACTTGCAATTCAAGGAATGATGTAGGAGGGCTCATCATGTCTTCTCAAACAACTAGATTTTTTGCTGTAAAAGTTACAGTCGGACAAGAAAGAAATGTTGCTAGAATACTTGAAGGTAGGGTACTTAAATATGTATTAGAAAACGATAAAGTAGTTAATATAGAGAAGACTTTTGAGGGGGTACATTCAATAATCATTTTACCGAATATTAGAGGATACATATTCGTAGAGGCAGACAATAAGGAGAGAGTCTCATTACTAGTACAAGGGATCAGACATGTTAAAGCTAGACCACCACTACCAGTTAAGTTTGAAGAGATTAGTCAACACCTAATAGAGAAGCCTATAATAGAGATGATATCAGTAGGAGATGTTGTTGAGATAGTTTCTGGTCCACTTAGAGGGATATATGGTAAGGTTGTTAGAATAGATAAGCCTAAGAATGAAGTAACTATTGAGCCTGTAGATGCGACATTTCCACTACCAATATCCATACCTGCAGACCAGGTTAGGATGACCCAACAACCATTAAAGAGTAAACAGTAACTTTACTGAGCTAAGAATCTTATTCCTCTTCCAATGAGATTTTTATAGGTTCTCCCATAGTCCTCTTTATGTAGATTGATTTTATGTTCTTGAAGTGTCTTTCTAATCTATCTGCTACTTTAGAGATAACTGTTAATGCGTTTTCAGCTACCTCTTTTGAATCCATGTCTATCGTTCCAATCAAGCACATCGCTTGAGGATTCTTCCTAACATTTACTGTAACTGTTCTAGAATATTTCTTTACAAGTTCATTTATATTTGATCCTGGTGGGATTGGGATAGGCCTCTTCCCTCTTCCTCCCAGTGCAGCTCCTAATGCTTTTGCAGTTAAACTCATTAATGGTGGATCTACTAAAAAGTAATCATACTTAGATGATATCTTCTTTGCTGCTCTCTTATTGCCTACAAGTGCTTCGAGTTCATCTCTTTCTATCACACGATCTACTTCAGGTATCTTCTTAGCTTCGGATGCAAGTGCTGACCCAGCTATGATGCATATCTTCCTCTTCTTCCCATTTAATCCATATGGGAGTTCGATATCTTCAGCAAACCTATTCTCAGGTTTCTTTAAATCGATTCCTTCAATATTGATTATGAGTTCTATGCTTTCCTTGAATTTTCTCTTCTTCTCTTGTTTCTTTAATTTTTCTATTGCTTCAATTAGGTTTGCTTCAAGAGTTCTCAACATCCCAGTTTCTACAAAACTCGGTATCTAAGATTAATTTAAGTGTTTAGATGGGTTGAATTTCAACTTGAATAGATTTTGATGTTTCTTTCTACAGAATCTGATTCTTTATGTTTATTTTTATTTCTTCGTTTAGTTTATGTTATTTTAATTTATCGTCGTGGAGACCTTGATCTATTTCTTTTATTACTTCTTTTGGGTTCTTTCCATTAATCGTTATCCCCATACTTACACATGTTCCTAATACTTGTTTTACGGCTTTTTTCAGAGTTTTTGCACGCATCTCATCCATTTTTAATCTAGCTATCTTAATGACGCTTTCTAGAGATATGTCTCCGACGATTTCTTTTCCAGGCATTTTCGCACCTTTCTCTATGCCTGCTTCTTTAACTATTAGAGCTGTCGTGGTAGGTATGCCTACATTAACTTTGAATTGTTTTGTTTCAGTATCTACTACAACTTCAACTGGAACTCTCATGCCTTTAAATTCTCTCGTAAGCTTATTTATCTCTTCTACTACTTGGAGAACGTTTACACCTAAGGGGCCAAGAGCTGGACCTATAGGTGGACCTGCTGTAGCTTCTCCACCAGGAACAAGAAATTTAAGTGTCTTCTCAGGCAAATGAAACCACCTTCAACTAGTCTAGGTTTCCAGTATTCTTTAAACCTAGCTCTATATTTATCTATTTTCTATACTTTGTTCTCCTATACTTTTACTAGGATTTCATTTTCTAGAACTGGTTTCTGATCGGTTTTAAGTTTTTTAACTAGAGTTATCTAGTTTGGTTTGAATTAAAAGAAGTTGGAGAGGTGTTTACTGGAAATTGCAAGAACAAGTTACTGTTAGAAGAATTCCAGATTGGAAGATCAAGGAAGTTGAAGAATTAGTAAACTATATTCAGAAGTATCCAGTGGTAGCCATCTTCAATCTTACTGGACTTAGAGCCAACCTACTACATGAAATTAGGAAGAAGCTTAGAGATGTATGTGTAATAAGAGTTGCAAAGAAGACTCTATTTATTAAGGCTGCTGAGAAAGTTGGGAAGAAAGAACTCATTAAACTCGTTGAAGATACACGTACACCCATAGGCTTCATATTCTCAGAGATAAGTGCATTTAGGTTAAAAATACTACTAGATAAGAATAAGGTTTTAATGCATGCGAAAGCTGGTGAAAGAGCAGACATAGACGTAGTTGTACCTGAAATGAATACTGGTCTCCCGCCAGGTCCTATACTTAGTGATTTCGGTAAACTGAAGATTCCTACGAGAATTGAAGGTGGACAGATCTGGATAGCGAAAGACACTCTAGTAGCTAAGAAAGGTGAAGTAATCTCTCCCTTACTTGCATCTCTACTAGCTAGATTAGATATCAAAGCAGTTATGAAAGGAATAAACATTGAGAAAGCGTATGAAGATGGTCTAATAATTAAAGGTGAAGATCTATTGATAGATTTAGAGAAAGTGAAGAATTATTTAATTGAGGCTGGCAGCTCAGCTGTTAAATTGGCCGTAGAGATAGGGTACGTAACTAGAGAGACTATAGAGATGATACTCGTCAAGGCTGCTAGAGAAGCGAGGACGCTAGCAGTTGAGCTAGCTCTACCATTTAAAGAAGTAATAGAAGAAGTAGTTAGGAGAGCAGAGATCACAGCCTTAAAACTTAAAGAAATAATAGATAAGAAAGCTAAGTAAGTTTTTAGGAATAGCTATTGATAATCTATTTTTGTTTAAGGACTTCGAGTAAAACTTTCTTTAAGGTTTCTTCATCTATGTTTATTGAAAGTACTCCTTGACCGAGTCTTGACTGTCCTCCAGCTTTACCTCCAATCTTCTCAGCTAATTTCTCCGCTAGCTTGCCAGCATTTACACCTCTCTTCTGTGCTTCATAATTAGCAATTACAAGTATGTTGGGTTTCTCAGATCCGAAGACAACTATAACACATCTAGGCTTAGAGACATTAATCAACTCATCTACGATGTAAAATGAGTATTCTTTATCATCTTCAAGTTCTCTCGCTACATAGAACTCTACACCATCTATTGTTAAAGATTTTTCAGATAACTCGCTTGCCCTACTCTTTGCAACAATCTTGAAATAGGTCTTCAGTTTTCTCTTAATTTCTTTCAACTCGTTTAGTGTTTCCGTAAGTTTTTCTCCAATATTTTGAGGAGGTGTTTCAAGTATTGCGGATGCTTCATGAATTATCTTGTCGTTTATCTGTAGTTGTGGTAGAGCTGCTGGACCAGCTGTAAAGATTAGTCTCTCGACACCGTCCTGTATTCTTTCAGTTCTTACTATTTTTATTATTCCTACGTCTTCCGTATTCTCGCAGTGTATCCCACCACATGCTTCTACATCCCATCCAGGTATCTCTACAACTCTAATTACAGCTGAAGGTACTTCTCCTCCTTGATATAAAGTGAATCCATAAAGTTTCTCAGCTTCATTTCTATCCATCCATCTTATGATTACTGGAATCCTACTAGCAACTATCCTATTGGCCTCGATCTCAATTCTCTCTATATCTTCTCTCGTCAATCTTTTATGATGATATACGTCTAGTCTAGCTTTATCTGGTTCTTTCTCTGCTCCAGCTTGCCATGCATGTTTACCTAGAACTCTTCTCGAAGCACCTAGAATTATGTGGGTTGCTGTATGATGTCTCATTAAACTTAACCTTCTCTCTTTATCAATAAATCCCTCGACTTCTATACCAAGTCTAGGTATATCCCCTTCGATCTTATGGAGGATGACTCCTCCTGCTAGAAGTATGACATTAGACACTCTTGCTTCTCCACCATCCCACTTTAAGATACCTGTATCAGATGCTTGTCCTCCACCTGTTGGATAAAATAGTGTTCTATCTAAGATAACGTAACCATCCACTACTCCGAGAACCTTAGCTTTGAAATTGAACTCTAATGGTTTTTCATAGTAGAGTTTTATCGTAGCTGGATAGTTTCTAGATTTTTCTTCAAGTATTTTTATCCAGTCTTCTTGTTGTGTGGGAGTCGCCTTGAGATGTCTAGATGCTACGAGCTCGTAGAAGTTCTCTGGTAATTCTATCTTTATGTTTAAGCTTTCTGTTATATTTTTAATATAGTCTGGTGTTAGTCCTTTTTCATCATACATCTTAACTAGAAACTCTACGGGAACTACTCCAACAGATTTAAACTTCTTTATCTCTCTCTCAACATATGTTAATCCTTTGCTAAGTGTTTCTCTAAACTTTCTTAGTTCTGAGTCTATTATCTCTAGAGTTTCATTACGCATTTCGATGAGATGGGGAAACTCTCTGCCCCAGTAATCTATCTGGAGATCAATTATATCAAGTAGTTTTTCAGATGATCCAATAGAATCCATTAACCTATAAGCTTTCCTTATTAAGAGTCTTGCAAGATAACCTACCTTTATGTTTGATGGTACGACACCCTCACTAATAATGAATGTTATAGACTTGGTGTAGTCAAGTAGGGCATAGATCTTTTCTAGGGGGGCTATTTCTCTCTCTATTACCTCTAAAGGTATGCCAGATCTCTGTGAAACAATTCTTCTAGCTTCAGCAATAGTTTGACCAGCTTTCGGGACGACGAGTGCGGTATATGGGGAATACCTCTCTAGAAGCTTTCTATCAGGTTTAGGTATAGGTATGATCTTTTCAATAGAATTGTAGAGTCCACCATAAACTGCATCGAAACAACTAGGCGTACCCTGACTAAACCATGCAAATCTCTCTATACCGTATCCTGTATCTACAGTTCTTATCGGTAGTTCTATTAACTCACTATCAAGAGTTTTATACTGCATGAATACGAGTGTTGCAAGCTCCAGTCCATAGGATATGGTTTCAAAACATGGTCCAGCATTTCCACCACCACTCCACACAGATTCTTTGTAAATTATTTCTTCCTCAGGTATACCAAACTCTTCTCTAACATATTCATGATAGTATCTGACTGTTTCTTCTTTCCAGTAAACCTCCTTGTCAGGATAATTGAATGCATGTGCCCCACCCATTTCAAATATTGTTAAATGTCTACCAAAAGTTAATCCAACCTTATCTATATCTACAAGCCTTATACATGGCTGGCTTATAACTAGAGGGTTGGCTGGCGGTGGAGCTATACCAGAAGTTACATAGGGCTGGAAATCAACTATACTCGCATCCGTCAAGAACATATCTGTCCTCCATCTAGCTACAACAGGATAAGGCTTAATCACAGTATGCCCTCTCTTCTCAAAGAATCTCAGGAAAGTCTCTCTAGAGCCTCTAACATCCACCTTCTTCTTCGACAGATTCTTACCAACAAACTTATACTCTTCACAAGGCGATTCTCCACAAACATCTCTATCAACATTAACAGTCCAGAAGTATTCTCCACAAATTCTACACTTCTTCCTAACGTATCCCCGTTCATGGAAAAACTCCAGTGAATAAACTTCTGGCCCGAACCTCAATTCTAGCCCTCTAAAACTTCTGTTACCTAATTAAAAATTATTTTTCTTATTATCTAAAGAGCATACCTGAACTTATTGGAATGGTCTAAACCCCATAACTATAGAGACGAATGTATAATGCTAAAACATAATTCTAGAAACAGGTTCTAGTAGACTTCTATGGATTTATTTTTATCCAAAGAGTGCGCTTAAACCTGCTAAAGCTTCCTCTTCTTCTTTCTTCTCTTCTTTCTTCTTCTCTTCAGCTGGCTTTGTTTCAGCTGTGGGTGTTGCTGCAGCTGGAGCGGCTGATGCAGTGACGATCGGCATAGCAGTAGCAGATTTTAAGACTTCATCTATATTGACTTCAGATATAGCTGCTACGAGAGACTTCACTCTAACTTCATCGGGGGTTATGCCAGCTGCTCTCAAAACATTCTTCAAATTCTCTTCATTAATAGGTTTTCCAGCTCTATGTAATAGTAATGCAGCATACACGTACTCCATACTCATCGTTTAATCAATCTATCTCCTTGCTTTTAAACCTTATGAAATAGATAGATAACCTATGAACGTATTTTAACCACTACCTAAATTCACATCTATATAGAACTCATAGTCATAGAGCATCTTTCCTGAAAACATACTTAAAACAGGCATTGAGATGAATACTTTTATTGTTGTTAAGACACTATAAATCATGAAGAAAGAGTTTAAAACAGGAAAGAAGAGTTTCTATCTTTTTGTCGGTATGCTAAGCATAATGCTATTGCTAGTATTTCTAGGACCAATAGTTTCAGCAGTAGATTATAGGATAGGTTACTATACTCTTGCGAGAAGTGTAACTAAGACAGGTGAACCTATAGGTCAACCGGTATTTGAAGTAGATTCAGGTTTAGGAGGCGTATTTCTAACAATAGATGAATTTGTATATTCTTATGTTAAATTTGAACAGATAACTGGTCCATACGCTCTGAAGGTTGAGTGGTATAGTCCTGACGGTAAACTGTATTATTCAGGTGAGTTTAAAGAAGAATCAGGGAAAAGTCTTACTGATTGGTGGATGTGGACGAGAATAGGTGTTGCTGGAAAATTAGGTGAAGAACATATTGGAGTATGGAAAATAGTAACGTATTTTAATGATAAACCAATAATCATAGCGAAATTCCTACTCTTAACACCAGAACTCGTATGGTTCTTCACGAGAGAATATGGTAGGATATCTGAAGAGAATGAAGCATTAAGAGAAATGTTCATAGAATATGAACAGAGGGTAAAATCACTTGAATTAGACAAAGCTAAGCTTGAAGATAATTTATCTGAAGTTAACTCAAAGTTTACCGAAACATTTCAAGAACTATCAAGAGTATCTTTTGAGAGGGATAATTTAAAAGCTGAGGTATCTTCACTACAAATTAAATCACAGCAACTTGAAAATCAAGTAAACGATCTATCCTACCAGCGGCTAATCTTAATAGCTATAGCAGTCTTAACATCAATATCAGCAACCATAATCCTTGTAATCAAACGTAAACAAATCACACCACCCCCACCGCCGTAAGAAGTTAAACCAGAAAACTCTTTAACAACCTATATCTGGTTACACTTCAACATGTTTATGTAGAGTGTAACCATTTTTATTATAGTTCTATAGCTCTTTAATGTATACTATTCAAATTTAAAAGATTTTAAGATTTAGCAGAAAATTTAAAAGAAGATAAATATCGGTTTTTCTAAGTGTGTGATGCTAATTGGAGAATCATGGAAGACTTTTGTTTAAAGTTTTCATAACTTTAGGTATAGTTTCGCTTCTTGCAGATATTACTTACGAGGGAGCTAGATCTCTTTCTGGAACTTTCCTAAATTATCTTTCAGCACCTGTTATCGCTGCTGGATTGTTAGCGGTTGGTGAATTGATAAGTTATATGATGAGGTTTGTGGGAGGTTTGCTTACACAGAGAACACGTTCGCCTAGAGTCTTCTGGACATACATATTCATAGGGTATGCTGTGAACTTTGCTATACCATTCTTAGCATTAACAGGTAACTGGCTAATAGTCTTAATGCTATTCTTTATAGAGAGATCTGGAAAAGGTCTTAGAACACCTATTAGAGATGTTCTACTAGCAGAAGTATCTGAAAAAATGGGGAAAGGTAAGGGGTTTGGTGTACATGAATTATTAGATCAAATTGGAGCTATTGTAGGTCCTCTATCTGTAAGTATTGTTTTAGCTAGTTATGGAGATAATCTTGATCTAGGTTTTAAGTATTCTTTCCTCTTGCTAGGTCTACCTGTAGTTTTCTCATTACTGGCATTATCTTACGCTAAGAATCTTTACCCCACTCCCAGAGTAGTCTTAGGATCTTCTCAAGAAATAAAAATTAGAATGTTTAGAGATCTTGGAAGACCTTACTGGATCTATCTTACTGGATCTTTTACAACTTTCTTAGGATTCATCTATTGGGGTTTCATATCGTACTATCTTGGAGATCTGGCAAATATTGGGTTGATATCTGTAGCAGAAGTAGCAGTACTGTACACTATTGCGATGGCTTCAGATGCTTTGGTGGCTCTACCTCTAGGATATCTGTACGATAGATATGGGTTAATAGTGTTGCAGACAATGCCTATCTCAACAATCTTCATACCTATCCTCTTATTCCTCAGCCCAACTAGAATTGGAGTATATGTTGCAGCATTCCTATGGGGTCTAGCTATGAGTTGTACTGAAACAGTTATGAAAGCATCTGTTGCAGACATAGTGTTAGAGAAGAATAGACCGATAGCCTATGGTTTATTCAATATGATTTATGGGTTAGCATGGTTTACGTCAAGCACATTATACTCAATCTTATATCAAGTAGGATCTACATACTACATCATGATTACAGCATTGATGTTTGAAGTTTTTTCCATGATGTTATATACCATCTTGATGATGTACGGTAAGAAGACGGGGCCAACCATAGCTACCCTATGAAAAAGAACTGGGTAACTATCTGTGAAATAAAGTATACAACTAGTACGACGAGGGCTGCGGAAGTCCCATTCAACCTTCTTCCATAAGCTGTTAAAGATATAAAGAATGGTAGAGCGACTACCTGTGCTAAGGTTATATATAGATCTCTTACCTGGAAGTATTCTGGCTGGCTTGGAGCGGGAATCAAGTTCAACTTAAAGAACTTATCTAAAGCCAGTATCCCCGGATATATCATTAAAGGTAACATTGCTATGAATATGGAGAGTATAAATTTTTGTTCATCTTCGATAGAGCTCCATGCTACTTTCTTAATCTTTACGATGATGTTTTCGCCTTCTTTATGAAAGTGAGTTAATTTACCTGAAAATATTATGGAGACTACTGTAAGTAATATGTAAAAGAACAAGATGTTGGAGAAATACGTGGTGGCTATCTCAAAGACATCTGGGTTAGCTGGAGAAATATGGAATAAAATAGGCTTAGTTCTTGTGTAAATAAGTAGCGTTAAGCTTACAAGTATTGAGAGAGATGAAGTAATAATTCTTAATCCACTATTCTCAAATATAGGTGAAAACAACCATATGGGGAAGAAGATGTTTGTAAGTACCGTTACAATCTTACTTGTAGGTTTAGGTCTAAATATGTCTGGAGTTATTGTACCGCCTTCTTTCAATATCTTGTACACCTTCTTTCCTTCTTCAGTCAGTATGTAATTACGTTCTTGATCTTGAGTTACAAAATCTTTAAGCTGCCTAAGATTATAGTATAGTGAGCCGGTACTTATCTTTAGTAAATCTCTAAGAGCCGTTGCGCTTATTTTTTCATTATCACCTATGGCCAAGAGAATCCTCTTTCTAGTCTTATGTCTAAGAAGCCAAACTAATTCATCTTCATCAGGTATAATAGATTTATCAGACGACAAGGTTAAACCCTCTCTAACATCTACAGAGAATCAATTTTTAAAGTTTTTTAATGGAAGAACGGAAAAATAGTAGAGAAACTCTAATTTTCTAAGCTAATTAAGCTAATACTGATAACAAACCTTAAATTATTAAATTTATAATTTATTCATTTTTCATATTTTTATCTTGTATCTAGATTGGTTTAGCGAAATTCTTGTTTCTAAGATCTTAGTATTCTTGTTTTCTAGTAGGGAGTTAGGGTTACCTTTATTTTACTTAGCTTAAATATTTGTCTAATCTATGTATTATTTTGATGGAGTGGGTCGAGGATAGCGTTGTGTTTAGAGGTGCTATAAGGAGAAGTGGGAATAGTCTTGTTATAACTATACCTTCTGAGTTGTCTCAAAGATTCCTATTGAGAGAAGGTCAGGAGTTTGTAATTTACGGTATTGGAAGGAAGAAACCTTACTTTGAAGGTGGTTTACAGATATATCTTGGATATTTTGTTGTAAACGAGAAGATACAAACTTTGAAATTTAGAATACAGTCTCCTCGAGAATCTTCTGAAAAACTAGTTACCATCATGAAAGAGGTTGGGGAAAATTATCTTGCTTCAGATGTAAAGTATAGACAGATAGATTCTTCAGAAGTTGAGGTCGAACTTCATTTTGGTGTATTGGCTGAGAAAGGTATTCTGAGACCTAAGAGCAGAGAAGAGATTGAAGATGTTGCTGCATCTCTAGAGTTTAGGTTAAGAGCTGAGGGATTCAAGATTTTAGAGAAAGAAATTGGTGAGAAGATAGTTGAGTGGAGGAATATAGATCCAGCTTTGATCTCTAAAGCTCCATACAAGGTAACAGAATATCTTAGATGGCGTTGGGAGATATAGTTATCTGTCAGAAACATTACCTATAGATTAGAAAAAGATGAAGCTGATCGCCGATCTACATATACATAGTAAGTATTCTGCAGCAACTTCTACACGTATGGATATACCAGACCTAGTATATTTTGCGGAGATGAAAGGGTTAAGTATTCTTGGAACTGGAGATGCTCTCCACCCTGTCTGGAGAAGTGAGTTAAAGAAACAGTTGAACTACGTGGATGATGGTCTCTATACGGATGGTAAGCATGAGAACATTTACTTTATAACTCAGACAGAAGTAGCGACAATACATACTCTAAATAAGAAAGCTAGGAGAATACATCACGTCATCTTGATGCCGAGCCTGGAAGTGGCTGAACAACTTTCAGACATCTTGAAGAAGTATGGTGATGTAGAGTCTGACGGTAGACCTATACTTAACATTACTCCAGCAGAACTAGTAGAGCATGCAATTGAAGTTGACGAGATGTGTATCGTTTTCCCAGCTCATGCTTGGACACCTTGGTGGAGTATGCTTGGAGCTTTTAGTGGAGTAGATAGGATAGAAGAATGTTATGAAGATATGGTGAAGTATGTTTATGCTATTGAAACAGGTTTGAGTAGTGATCCACCTATGAATTGGAGGGTAAGCTGGATAGACAACTACACGCTTCTTAGCTTCAGCGATTCCCATAGCCCATACCCCTACAGACTTGGAAGAGAAGCAGTAGTATTCAACTTAAAAAAACCAAGTTATAGAGAGATTCATGAAGCAGTAAAGAATAGAGATCCGGAAAAGATCGTTATGACTGTTGAGGTTCCACCAGAGTATGGGAAGTATCATTGGAGTGGGCATAGAAATTGTAATTTCGGTCCAATACCTCCAGAAGAAGCTAGGAGGCTGAACTATAAGTGCCCAGTATGTGGTAGAAAACTTACTAAGGGTGTAGAAGACAGAGTTGAAGAACTAGCTGATAGACCTAGAAACTATAAACCCGCTGGAAGCATAGGATACATACACCTAATACCACTACAAGAACTGATAGCTTTAAGCATGGGGATAGATGTAGAGAATGAGTCAAAACTAAATTCTACGAAAGTATGGAGAGAATACGAAAAACTATTGAATATTTATGGAAGTGAGTTCAAGATCCTTCTAGAAGTTCCAGAAGATGAATTAATTAGAACATGTGGAGAAAACATATCGAGAATAATATCTCTAATGAGAAGAGACGCTATAAAGATAATTCCAGGATATGATGGAGTATACGGTAAACTCATACTAGAAGAAAAAGAGGAAAAAGAACACTCTAGAAAGATAAAAAGCCTAGAAGACTATCTATAAACATCCACAATCCGCAATGAAATTAAGGAAAGTTTGAAAGGGTTGGAAAACATGTTTCTAGTAAGTCTCGGGCAGGCTTTGGATCCTCGATTTCAGACTTCCTCCAACCCTCTGATTTAGGTCACCTGGGTTCTCGGATTCATGGAAGAAGACAGCCAGAAGGGAGAAGAAGATGAACCAGCTGATGAATAAGCTGATGCTCAAGATCAAATCGCTTGTATAAATGGATAGAAACGTGTAGGAGGTCATTATGCCTCCGTGCAGTGAAGCTGAAACATAAATGTCTGATGCCTCCCTTAGAGCCCCGGCCAGGCATCCGAAGGCGAAGGCTCCTAGGATGTGTATGGGCATCCACCAAGCTGGCTCCCATCTTGATATAATCGGGTTCCAGTAATTGACTATGTGCATCAGGGCAAAGATTATGGAGGTTAGAGGTAAACTCATTCCATAATCGACTTTCCAAGCCTTAAAGATGAGCCTCCGCCAGCGCCTCTCAAAGACCTCATTAAGCCTAGACTGCACATAACCCCTAAAATAAGCCTCCTCAACAAGCCCGACGAAGACCATGTAAAAGATCACATTTAGAATTATGCTGAGCGGCGACAGCCCAGCAGGCTTAGCCACGCCCAGAGCAGCCGACATCCCAATTGAGAACGCCGCGGGCAGGATAAAGATCGCTATAAATGCTGAGCTCCACTTCAATGTGAAGCGCGGACTTCTAGGTAGGAAGCCGTAAATCCTAAAACTCCTCTTGGGTAAGGTGATGGCAAGTAGGACTATGAGCATCATAAATGCTGGGAAGCCAAAATGCCAGAACATACTACACTTCAAATAGGCTAAATAAGCCTCGCGGAGCCATCCAACAAAAGTCAGAAGTAGAGAGACTAGGCAGACCTCAAGTAAAGTCGCATACCGCTTATCTAAGAAGACCATACCAACCATATCCTACAATTAAGATAATAAATCTTAGCAGCCTTTCAGTCATTAAAACCTTAAAGAGAAACTACATGTAAGGCTCCAGAACTAGGAGTATTGAAGGTTTTAATGACCACAATGATAGATTCTAGAACAGGTCAAGGAAGAATCTAGTTAAAGAAGGACATATACTATCTGAGTTTATTTTAACACCATTATATCCTGTATGAGTTGCTGGGTTATAGTGTTTGGATTTCTTAAGAGGTTAAGGTTACAGATAATAGTTCCACCATTGCTATCTACTTAAATTATTTTTTAATCATGTGCTCTATGGTGTAATGCGCAGAGAGCGAATACATGCCTTTCCTTCCGGCAACCTAACCAACACTCTGCAGTACCTCCTAGTATGCAGTTACAATTCTCATCGTAGACTTTCTGTTGCTTACTTGATCCTCGTCTCCACATGGACCTTCCTAACAAACATTTCCAGGAATACAAGCGGGGGTTGTTGTGGTTGTTTGAGTTTGAGCGACTATTATAGGATATGGCCCCTGATTTCTCCAAATCATGTAAAAGTTCTTCATCCAAAACTGTAATGTAGGCGTTTTTTGTCTTTCTGATGAAAGTTTCCGGAAACTTGTAGTGTTCAAGAATCATCAGCTCCTTGTTTAGATATTTTTCACCATGAAGATGGTAAAGCCTGATGGAGGCCAAAGACTCAGATGGACGTAGCCCAGAACATGCAATGAACCTTACTTCATGATAAAACCTTTTCTCCAAAACATGCCAAAGACTCAGATGGACGTAGCCCAGAACATGCAATAAACCTTACTTCATGATAAAACCTTCTCTCCAAAACATTAATTATTTTTCTACATTCTTCAACCAAATTTTTAAAATCTTCTCTAAAGAAGACGGTAAAACATTTTTTACCGTTTGACCACTTCAAGCTATATCTTTCCCGCAACTCCTTCCATTGATTATAAACACCTAAATATTTTGCAAGATTTGAAGTAGCTTTCAAAACCTTATTCCGTTTACTATCAGAAAAAGAGAAAAGAAAAGAAACATCTTCTCCAAACAAAATTCTAACCCCATACTTGATTGAAAGATCAAACATTTCCTTTGCATGCTTACTAGAATGAACAGCAAAAAGATAGTCCCTATAGCCTTGAATGTTAAAAGGGGTTTTTACACCATGCGTAAAAGAATGTTTTAACGCATCAAAAGAACTAGGAGTAATAGAGCCCCGGGCGGGCTTTGAACCCGCGACCTGCGGCTTACAAGGCCGCCGCTCTACCCGCTGAGCTACCGGGGCACTGTTCTAAATTATTAATTTGCTTTCATATAGAGTTTGCTGAGAATTTGTTGTTCTCGTTTTTCTTTTAAAACTTTTTTATTTATGTTTATTTATTGTAGTTCTTATGGAGATACTGTTTTCTGAAGTTTTGGTGACTGTTGTTCTGTTTGTTTGGGTTGTTTTCCTAGTTACTTTTCTAACTAAGAGGATCTACGAGTTTATGAAGAAACGTGGTTTAAGAGATAATGTTGTAGTCTACTATAATAGGAAGATTATACATATTCTTGCTGGTGGGCTTGTAGCTATAATTATACCCTACACCTTTACCACACCACTACTTCCCTTGGCTATGGCCTTACTCCTCGGCCTCTTCACATATATACCTCATAGAACTGGGAGATTGATGTACTGGTTTCAAGTAGAAAATAATATGTATGAAGTCTCCTTCTCTATAATGTGGGGTGTGGTTATAGCTCTCGGATGGTTTATCTCTAATGGAAACTTCTGGCTGGGAGTACTTCCAGTACTCTTCATGTCTATAGGTGATGCTGTTACTGGACTAGTTAAGAATACGTTATTCAAAAAGAGGACTAAGTCTTGGTGGGGAAATCTAGCTATGGCTACAGTATCCATACCTATGGGAGCTGTAATGGGTGTAGCTGGGATGATAGCAGGCGCAGTAGCATCCTTCATAGAACATTTTGAATACCATCCAATAGATGACAACATAACAGTGCCACTAACATCATTCATCATACTCGTTCTAGCAATGCTGTACGCTCCATCACTCCTCACAATATAACACCTCCTACACTAAAACGTTAAACAATAACGTGACCAAGTAGTATAAAACATGTTACCATGTCTTCTGAGATAGTTTTATTCTAGTTGTTATCACTTCTCCTATAGATGTCTAAGGTAGTAGTTGTAATGCCCACGTACAATGAGGCAGAGAATGTTGAGAAGATAGTTCCAGAATTATTGAATATTCTAAGAAATTCTGGATGGACTGCATCTATACTCGTAGTTGATGATTCTAGTCCAGATGGAACTGCAGATATTGCAGAAGAGATTGGTAGAAAGATAGGTGGCGTCATTGTTTTGAGGAGAGGTGGAAAGCTGGGTCTAGGATCTGCTTACATAGATGGCTTCAAGTATGTTATCGGGAACATGCCTAACGTTGATTATGTTTGTGAAATGGATGCTGATGGAAGTCATCCTCCCGAAGTTTTACCAAAGATGCTTGAAATAGCTGAGAAAGAAAAATACGATCTAGTAATAGGTTCAAGATACGTTGAAGGAGGAAAGTGGAGTGAAAAATCAATATACAGGATAATTGTTAGTAAGACAGCAAATATTCTTGGAAGAATATCTACAGGTATGAAGATCAAAGATATGACTTCAGGATACAGAGTTATCAGGAAAAGCATTCTAGAGAAGATTATTGATAAGCTCACTGAACTACATTCTGGATACGTTTTCCAAGTACAGCTCCTCTACCTACTCTACAAGACTGGAGCAAGGATACATGAATACCCATTCACATTTATGCCAAGAATATATGGAAAAACAAAACTAGGATACAGAGAGATTTTTTCCTACTTTAAATGGTGTTTAAAAACCTTCATGGAGAGGATTGTAAGTTGAAGAAGCTTAAAGATGTTGGAGAGAGATGGATTACAAGATACATAAACTCAACTTTAAGAGAGAAAGTTGAGAAACTATCAAGATTAAGTGTTGGTGATGATGCTATAGATATTCCAAGCCCTCAGAAGATACTCGTAGCGATAGATATGATGGTTGAGGAGACAGATATTCCAAGAGGAATAAGTTGGAGAGATGTAGGTTACAGAGCAGTTACAAGTACTACGAGCGATATAGCAGCGAAAGGCGGAAAACCGATAGCCTACCTAGTATCCCTTGGCCTCCCTCCAAACATGCTTCTACAAGATTTTGAAGAACTCTGGAAAGGGATCATTGAAGCGGCTGAGATTTACGGTGGAGTAGTTGTTGGAGGTGATACAAATACTTCTAGTAAAGTGATTATAGACGTTGTATGTATTGCTGAACCACCTCAGAGACTTGTATCTAGATCCGGTGCAAGAGTAGGGGATATAGTTGCAGTTACAGGTTTATTTGGTTCACATTCAGCAGGGCTCCACGCTCTCCTCAACAATATTGAAGACGATACTGCTATCAAAGCTATAGAAAAAATGCTTAGACCGGTAGCTAGAATTAAGGAAGGTAGAGTTTTATCGGAATACGCTACTTCATGTATAGATTCAAGTGATGGGTTGGCAGAATCACTCTACATACTCTCTGAATCAAGTAACATAGGATTCAGAGTAGATCACCCTCCAATAGATGTTATCGCAGAAAAATATTCAGAAAAACATTCCGTCGATCTACTCGACCTAGTCTTCTACGGTGGTGAGGAGTATGAACTAGTAGTAACTATTAAACCAGAGGTATGGGAGGAAGCATGTAGAGAGATTGAAGAAGTTGGTGGCCGTCTTATAAAGATAGGACATGTAATAGATGAGCCGGGGAAGATATATGTTAGATGGGGAGGTGAATTTATAGAACTTAGGAAACGTGGTTATACACACTTCCTAGAATCTAGTTTTTCACGGTAATAATATTTGTAGAGTAAAAGTGCGAGAAGAGTTTTTCCATCCGCTTCATCAGTACTCATAACTTCTCTAATAGCCTCATCTAAATCCATCTCCAACAACTCTATCTCTTCATCTTCATCAAGATTCTGTAGACTTTTCTCCAAATTAAAAGCTAAGTAAATGCTTATTCTTTCAGTAGAATATCCTGGGGAAGGGTTCTGAGTTAAGTAGGAATACATGGTGGATCGTTACTTCTATTCCTACTTAACTCTTCCCTCTTGATTATTTCATTGAGGGCTTTTTGGGGGAACCCTTCTCCCCGCATCTGAAGGTTCAATACTGCTATAACGTCTCTATCCATTATTAAATTACACTTCTTGCATTTTATCAACCTACCCCCATAGGAAGCCATGCTTCCAGAGCAGAGGGGGCAGGTTTTAGATGATTTGGCTGGGTTAAC
>Ga0209394_1000074_pt1 | contig 91240 bp, 87 predicted proteins | sample JNZ201metaG_FD_184122 | JGI IMG/M metagenome (GOLD analysis project Ga0209394, IMG submission 184122) | Hot spring microbial communities from Jinze hot spring, China to study Microbial Dark Matter (Phase II) - JNZ 20120812A (SPAdes) (version 3) ...
ACGCGGTTGAAGAATGACGTTCACGGCCGTTTAAAGCCTTAATGGACCCGTCAGCCGTATTGGTGTTTAAGAGTTTTTCCTAAGAAGGCTAACCTATAAAGGTTTAAGTTAGGCCTTCTTTAAATTCTTCATCAGTTATTTAGGTGTTCCCGGTGGGATGATGGCGGCTAGGTTTAACGTGAAAATGATAGGTTTAAGGCCGGCCTTAACGATTAAACCCTATTTACTAGTGGCGTTAATCGTCGTAGCGGTAGCGTTAACCTTAACCCTCCTATATTCAAGCGCCTTTAACCCTCGTATAATAGTAGCTACTACTACAAGCTTGTATGATACGGGGCTCCTCGACTACCTTGGGGAGTATTTTAAACGTAGGTATGATGTTAACGTATACTTCATACCGTTAGGTACGGGGCTCGCACTACAATACGGCAAGCGGGGCGATGTGGACGTGGTTTTAGTACATGATCCTCCTAAGGAGTTAAGCTTCATGCGGGAGGGCTTCGGGGTTAATAGGAGGATTGTAGCTTACAACTTCTTCGTATTAGTAGGTCCACCGGAAGACCCTGCGCAAATTGAAGGTTTACCGCCGCTGGACGCGTTACGTAGGATCGTTGAAGCTGGGAGGAGCGGTAAGGCTCTATGGGTTTCGAGGGGCGACGAATCAGGAACCCATTCGAAGGAGAAGGAGCTATGGAGATCATTAGGCTTAGACCCCTCATCAATAGTCAATGAGTACTGGTACGTTGAAGCCGGGGCTGATATGGGTAAAACGCTGTTAATAGCTAACGAAAAAAAGGCTTACACCTTAGCTGATGCCAGTACCTACCTAAGGTACTTCGAGGAGGGAAGGATACGCCTAAAGGACTTAGTAGGTAAAGGCGTAGAGTTATTAAACGTTTATAGCGTAATCATCGTAAACCCTCGTAAGGTTGGTGGCGTTAACTTTAAAGGGGCCATGGCCTTCGCGGAGTTCCTTACCTCGGAGGAAGGGCAATCCTTAATCGAATCCTACGGTAAACAGCGGTACGAATGCTCCATGTTTTACCCCGCCGTAGAACTACTTAAAGGTACTTCGGAGCTAGCCAACTGGATTAGGGAGTACGCCTTCCTTGAAGGCTATGAGTGCCCACCGCAATACCAGTTATTGAATCATAGTTAACGGTGGTTTCGATGAGTATAGGGTTCGTGGAAGGTTTAATGCAAGCCATTCTCCTAATGGCGGACCCAGCCGTTATGGAGATTACGCTTAGATCAATTCAGGTTTCAGGGGTAGCTACACTTATCGCAACGCTCTGCGGCCTCCCTCTAGGAGTGGTTATCGGGCTAACACAGTTTAAGGGTAAACGCTTAGTGAAAGCGTTTTTCAACGCATTACTCGGCGTACCAACGGTAGCCTTAGGCTTAATCCTCTACTTATTCTTCTCCCGAAGTGGGCCCTTAGGCTTCCTCCGCCTCCTATATAACCCGCTGGGAATCATAATAGGGCAAGCGCTCCTAGTTGTACCTATCGCTATAAGCCTCACGTTAAACTCCATTGAAGCATTAGATCCCCAAATTAAGGATCTAGCTAAAACCTTGGGCGCTTCAAGGCTTCAAGTATCATTAACGCTTTGTAGAGAAGCTAAGGGAGGTATACTTTTAGCGGTAATAGCGAGCTTTAATAAGGCTATAGCTGAGCTCGGCGTAGCACTTATGATAGGAGGTAATATAAAAGGCCTTACCCGCGTATTAACGACGGCCATAGCCCTGGAGACCGCTAAGGGCGAAATAGCGATAAGCATAGCCTTAACGATAATACTGCTATCGATAGTGTTCGCGTTAAACCTAGCCGTTAACCTACTTCAAAAGGGGTAAACCCTTTGGAACACCTACTAGAACTTAAAGGCGTAACTAAGAGGTACGGTGATACTCTAGCCCTTAAAGGGGTAAGCCTATCCATTGATAAGGGTGAATGCATAGCCCTCATAGGCCCTAATGGCGCCGGGAAAACCACGCTTCTCAGGGTTATAGCTGGCCTTGAGCAAGCCTCAAGCGGTGAAGTACTCTATAGAGGGGTTAAAGCTAAGCCAAGCCTATTAAGGCGTGTAGCAACCATGGTTTTCCAAAAGCCCGAGGTTTTTAACGCTACGGTCTACAAGAACGTTGCCTATGGGCTTAAGGTTCGAGGCTACTCTAAGGCTGAAACCGATCGGAGGGTTAAGGAGGCCTTAAGCATGGTTAAAATGGAGGGCTACGAGGATAAGCAGGCTAAAAAACTATCAGGAGGACAACAGCAAAGGCTTGCTTTAGCCCGTGCCTTAGCCCTCGACGTGGAATTACTGCTTTTAGACGAACCCCTATCGAATCTGGATTCCGAAAGCTCCACCACCATCGGGAAGCTGTTAAACTGGATTAGTAAAGAGCGGAGGTTAACCATGGTGGTAGCAATGCACGACGCGGTTGAAGCTATGGCTTTAACGGATAAAGTAGCCCTCCTCATGGGGGGTGAGCTTATCAGCGTAGGCCATACTTACACCGTGCTTAAACAGCTACAAGCCCCCCTTAAAGCCTTCACAAGGTTGGAAAACGTCTTCATCGGTGAAGCCACTCCTAACGAAGATGGTTCCACCTCTATAAGGTTAAGCGAGAGGTTAACAATTGAAGCGGTAGGGAAGCGTACTGGGAGGGTAACGGTTTTCATAAGGCCCGAAGACGTAATGGTCTCTAAGAGGCCCGTAGAGCTAAGCGCTAGAAACGCGTTTAAAGGTAGGGTTTTGGAGATTTCAGATCTAAATGGAGCAGTAAGGCTTAAGGTGGATACGGGTAAAGCCCTCTTCACCGTTCAAATAACGAAGAAGTCCCTTATCGAGCTGGGAATTAACGTAGGCTCAGAGGTATTCTTAGCCTTCAAGGCTTCATCCGTCTACTTCCTATAAACGAGTTTAGAGGAGGATCGCTGCTCAATATCATCGCCTCAAAAACCTTATATCGCGTGAAGCTCCATCACACCGTGAAAAAGACGGTAGGGACGGAAGCTATGGATAAAAGCCTTATTGAGAAGGTTTCTAGGATATTATACTCTTGTGGAGCTATATCGTTCGGCCACTTCACCCTAACCTCAGGTGCTTACTCACCGTACTACATAGATATGCGGCTTATCCCAAGCTACCCCGATCAGTTTAACGAGTTATGCGGTTTCTACGTGGAATTAATCAAGTCCAAGGTTAAGGAGTTTAACAGGGTGGCCGGCGTACCTACGGCTGGTATACCGTACGCGGTAATGGTGGCCCATAAGCTCCGTAAGCCCTTCCTCTACGTGAGGGAGGCCTTAAAGCATCATGGGCGTGGGAGAATTATTGAAGGCATCATAAAACCCGGGGATAAAGTCCTAGTGGTTGACGATATCGCCACTACGGGCGGCAGCATCCTTAAGGCTGTTGAAAGCTTAAGGATGAGCGGCGGCTCAGTAAGTGACAGCGTAGTTTTAATTGATAGGGAGCAGGGAGCCTCCGAGCTTCTAATAAGGGAGGGGGTAAGGCTACACTCGGTAGCCACGATTACCGAGATAGCGAAGGCGCTCTACGATCTAGGCCTACTTGAGAAGGAAAAGTTGGAGCTAATAGTTAAATACATAGAGGCTGGAGGCTTCATTAAGGATAGGTAGGCTCATGGGGTTAAACCTTAATAGAGGGGTTGGTGGCTATTTCCGGCTCCTCCTATATAGGTAGGGATGTGATTTCCATCCTCGACTTTAACAGGTACGATTTAGAGCTCCTCTTTAACGCCGCCGACGACTTAATGAAGGCGGACGCTAGAAGCAACATCCTAAGGGGCATGGTGATGGCGACGCTCTTCTTCGAGCCTAGCACTAGGACTAAGTTAAGCTTCGAGGCGGCAATGCTTAGGTTAGGTGGCTCAGTAATAGGTTTTACGGATCCATCCACCACGTCTATGGCTAAGGGTGAGGCCTTCGAGGATACCATAAGAGTGGTGGATGGCTACGCCGACGTAATAGTGATAAGGCATAGAGTTGAAGGGACGGCTAAACTGGCGGCCGACATCGCCAAAGCTCCCGTTATAAACGCTGGCGACGGGATTAATGAGCATCCAACGCAGGCTATGATAGACCTATACACCATAAGGAGGGAGCTCGGCGGAATAGACGGGTTAAAGGTCGCGGTGGTAGCCGACTTAGCCCATAGTAGAGCGGCTGTTTCCTTCGTTTTAGGGCTTTCAAGGTTTAAGGACGTAAGCCTTACACTAGTTTCACCTAAGGAGCTTAAGCTTAGAAGCGAAGTTAAACAGCGTCTTAAAGATGAAGGGATGAAGATCGTAGAGGTAGAACAGATAGATAAGGATGTTATTAGCGGCGTAGACGTTATATACGTAACAAGGGTGCAGAAGGAGAGGTTTAAATCGTTTGAGGATTACGAGAGGGTTAAAGGCTCCTACATGGTTAATGCCGAGGTTTTAAGTGGAGCTAAAAGCTCCATGATCATCCTACACCCCCTCCCAAGGCTCGACGAACTACCCCGCGAAGTAGACCTACTTCCCTACGCTAAGTACTTTCAGCAGGCTAGAAACGGCCTATTCGTCAGGATGGCCCTTCTATCCTTAATATTGAAGGGAAAAATAAAAGAATCGAGCCTTTAAGCCCTATAAAGTACGCCTAGCTCCCTTAGTTTTTCATAGATCCTCTCAACAGCTATTTTAACATCTTCTTCACGCTTAGCCCCAGTACAAACCATCTTACCAGAGCTAAATAGTAGTAATACTACGCCTAAATCCTCGAGCCTAGTTATTAGGCCTGGGAATTGTTCAGGCTCGTACATCGAGTTTTCTAGGAGGTAGGCCGCCTTCTCAAGGTTTATTTCGGCGTTAAGGTTTGCCGATGCAACTATATTTTGAATCTGAACCTTCGGCTCCTTAAGGATAACTATTCTATGCTGTTTAAGCTCCTGAACAATCTTCCTAACGGCCCTATAAACCTCCTTTTCACTCTTAGCCCCGGTACAAACCATCTTACCAGAGCTAAATATTAGGGTGGCGGTTTTCGGTTTTTCAAGCCTATATATTAAGCCTGGGAAGGCGTCAGGGTTATACTCGGTTCTAGGTATTTCGCCGGCTATAACGTCTAGATCCAGATTTTGATCCAAGGTAACCGATGCAACCACGTTTTCAATCCGATACCTAGGCTTAGAGAGCATAATAACCACTTTAAAGCTAGGACCTAGAATAATCTAAAGCTTAGAAAGCTAATTAGCTTTTCCCCCATCTTTACCCCGCTACGTCTTCAAGGGTCGGGTGGTAAAATTAAATGGTATGGAGTTAAAGCCATAAATACCGATGTAAGGGTTATCGTAAGCTTACACGATACATGGCTATAGAGAGCCGAATAGGTAACTACGTAAAAACTCGAGATAAACGGGTCTTAGCCCACCCATAATAGCCTCTTAAACGTAGCCTTAATCCGACCCTTAAACAAGCTAGAAGAACTTTTCTTCCGCTCGCTTAAATAAACTAGAACGGCTATAACTAGTGCTATCAATATGAACGCCCTAACAACCGGTAACGTTAATAAGCCTACCTTAGGTACCCTAACTACCACCTTCCCTACCACCCGATCCTCAGTAATCCATGTTGAAGGATCCTTAGGATCTTGCCCAGCGTCTGGTACGGCAACGTTATCACCCTGCGTTAGAAATCGCCACTTCCCATCAAGGTAGGCCTTAGCTATAGCCCTATGGATGATTAAGTAGCCATCACTCCTACTGTAGTAAACGATAATATCGCCCGGTGTAGACGCATATTTAGGCGCTGCATGAATACTCCCCCCTCCAACCCTCATTATAACCACTAGGTCCCCGTCGTAAAGCGCTGGTATCATGCTTTTACCTTCAACGCGCGCCATGAAGATAGGGCTTGCGTGAACAGCTACTAAGCCTTGATATAGGATACCGAAGGCTAAAACCGCTATCATTACTATTTCCCACCTTGAAAGCTTTAAACGCATTAAGCTAACCACGCCCATTACGCTTCGACGCCCCCAACGATTAACTAATTAAGCCTAATCATCCTTAAGTGCTTTAAGTAATATTTTTATGCGTGTAACGACTTGTCTACGCCCTGTAGGGGTGGGAGGATTGGCGGGTTTAAGCTTCGGCGTGGAGTTCGTCCCCCAGGAGCCTATACTAAGCATAGCCGACTACGTAAAGCTAGCCGAGGAGAGAGGCTTTAAATACACTTGGATAACCGATCACTATAATAATAGGGACGTTTGGTCGACGCTCTCCATACTAGCCTTAAAGACGGAGAAGATAAAGCTTGGAAGCGGCGTAACAAACCCCTACACTAGGAACGTGGCGCAGATAGCTTCAGCCATAATAACTATAGACGAACTTTCAAACGGAAGGGCCGTCCTAGGTATAGGGCCGGGCGATAGAGCAACCTTCGAAACCTTAGGTATCCAGTGGGTTAAACCGGTTAAAACCATAGTTGAAGCAGTAACAGTGATAAGGAGGCTTATCGCCGGCGAGAGGCTTAAGTTTGAGGGAGAAGTAATAAGGCTCAGCGGGGCTAAGCTAGCGGTGAAGCCTAAGGCGGCTATACCGATCTATGTAGGGGCTCAAGGACCAGTAATGCTAAGGACCGCCGGACAAATAGGGGATGGCGTACTTATTAACGCGTCGCATCCAAAGGACTTCCAAGCGGCCATTAGCTACGTTAAGGAGGGGGTTGAGAAATCCGGTAGGAGAATGGAGGATATAGACGTAGCTGCTTATACCTCCTTCTCCATAGACCAGGATCCAAATAAAGCTGAAAAAGCCGCTAGGATCGTAGTCGCCTTCATAGTTGCCGGAGCCCCAGATCAAATACTTGAAAGACACGGCATAGGCTTAGAAGGCGCTAAAACAATTAAGGAGGCAATAGGTAAAGGCGACTTTAAGACAGCCACTAAGTCCGTAACCAGTGAAATGTTAAACGCCTTCTCCATATGCGGAACTCCTGAAAACTGCATTTCAAGGATCGAGGAACTACTAAAAACCGGGGTTACACAAATAGTTGTAGGTTCACCTATAGGCTCCGATAAGAAAAACTCCATAAACCTGATAGGCGAAAAGATAATACCGAGCTTTCAAAAACCATAACCTCCACTTTTTTAACCTCGTACTCACGGATTAGCCTTGGTTAAGCTATGGACGATCGGATACGGCCGGATTCAGAAAGACCGCTTCCTAGAGCTCCTTAAGGAGCATGGAATCGAAGTCCTATGCGACGTAAGAACCTATCCAACATCCAGAGTGGAACATTTTAAGCGGGAAAACATGGAGAAATGGCTTAAGGAGGCTGGAATTAGCTACGTATGGATGGGAGATAAGCTAGGAGGCTATAGTCGAACCAGCTTAGAAGCTTTCGAGCTAGCTTTAAACGAGCTAATAAACATGGCGTCCAGACACAAGGTATGTCTTTGCTGCGCTGAACGTGAACCACGGCGTTGCCATAGATACATCCTATCCATACTACTTGAGGATAGAGGGGTTAAGGTCTTTCATATAGTGAGTAAAGGGCAGAAAACTCTAATCGACTACCTAAGGAACCCATCCGAAAACTCTTAATAATCGGTTGGTCGGCCAACGTATCGAAGCCCTAATAATAGCTTAAGAGTTTTCGGATAAATCCGAAGGAAAACCCGGGTTTAAAGCGCTTAACTAGGTTAAAGCATAGAATATAGGGACGTTGCCGAGCGGATCGAAGATTATGAAGAGCGTAAAGAACGAGTGGAGAAGGCCGGCTAGGTCGATCATGATGCTTCACGGGCTCCTTATTGGTGTACTCGTTGATACGGCTTTAAAGTCTTATTCGAGTTTGAAGGATACGGGGTTGTTAAGGGTGAAGCAGTTAGGGTTTTAGCACCTAGAACCGTTGAAGCGTTATAAAGCCTGAAAGCAACGGAACTTAACGGTCTTTCTAACCTAGATCAAACAACCTAAAATCCTCAACCAACCTAAATTGGGATGAGAGGTAAAGACTATTAATTATGCGTTTTGAAGGCTTAAGGGCTCGGAAGCGAGCCTTGATGTGCTCTTCTAGCTCGTTAAATTTTCCATCGTACTTCGCCTTTAGCCTTTCCAACGCCATCCACACCTGACGCCGAAGAGCGAGGCGTAGCTTGTCGCAAGCCTTATTCGATATTTCTTTCTCTCGCCGCTTCTCCGGTAGCTTCCGCCAAAGCTGATGGAAGGCTTCAACCATAGCTTTACTTTCACTCAACATTTCCTCATGAATCCTACCAACCTTAGAGCTAAGCCGAAGGCTAGTATTACTAACCCTATGGGTATGCTTAAGGAGGCCGTTACATCGGGCTTTAGGAAGGATTCAAGCACCACTGATATTGATACGGAGTAAACCCCAAGGGTTATTATGGCTTCACTAACGCTCCGCATTAAACCGTGCTTTTCATGTAATCCGGCTATCAGCATTAGTATCGGCGGGACAACCATAAACCCGCGGACCAGCATGGTTAAAAGCGGATTTAAAGGGTTAACGTATATTAAACCCCATTGGATCTCGCCTTTAGCGTTGGCAGCTACCACCATTATCGCGATGAAGCCCGCGAAAACCGAGGCTAAAGCTACCTCCTCATCCAACTTCACTTAAAGCCACCCTAAAGAGTTTAACCATTAACTATAGACGCGGGCTTTTCACGATCAAAGATTTACGCCGCCTTATAACCGTTATAGTGGAAGTAAGTAAATAGGCTTTATGTAGGGCTATAAGCCCTTTAACACGAACGCTTCATAGCGGATAATTAACGTTTTAAAGCTTTAAACGTAAGTATTTAAAGGGTATTCATGAGTGGGGATTGGCGCGAAGCTATAAACGCCTTCATAGAGCGTAAGAAGGGCTTCGAAGTCTCTTTTCGAAACGGTCAAGTGGTTATTTCCGAGGTTAAAGGAGTATCTAAGACTAAGATTAAAACCACGGGCCTTCGAAGCTACCGCGTGAAAACGCTTCTGAAAAGCCAGCTAGAACTACTTAAAAGCCTATCCGGAACGCTGATCGACGCACGTATACCCTTTAAAGTAACACTCGGCCCTAACGAGTTTATACTTAGATTTAACTTAGATCGGTACGTAAGGGTTCACGCTGAAGGTGTTTCCTGCGTCGGCTTCAAGGATGAACGTGAGGAACCGTTAAGCGTAGTGGTGGATAAGCTGAAAGGTTACGGAGCGTTAAAGCTATTAAAACCCTTATGAAGTAAGCAACCGTTTATATACCTGTACGCGTATCCATTAATCTTTAAGCGGTGTCTAGATGGCTGTTCAAATAACAGCCTTCATATTAATGGTAACGGAGCTAGCCAAGGAGCAGGAAGTAGTAAGGGAGGTTTTACGTATCCCCGGCGTCGTTGAAGCTAGGCTACTATACGGCGAGTTCGACGTACTCGCCAAGGTTGAAGTTAACAGTATGAAGGAGCTTGACGAGGTAATCACCAAGGTTAGGAATACGAGGGGCGTCGTGAAAACAACCACGCTAATTTCATCCTAACATCGCCAAGCTAAAACGTAGGCCTCTTGGAAAGCATGATAGGCGTATATGAAGGTATAAACGGCTTACCAGCTACCTGCTTCCTCACGGTATCGATTAACGCGTTAACATCCATAACTTCAACCATCCTAAGCCTCCGAACCCTAACTGAAAGCCTACCCGTGCTTTCCTCCTCCTTACCTACTACCACTATATAGGGGATCCATTCAACCTCAGCATCCCTCACCTTTCTAGGTAGCGTTAAATCGCGGTCATCTACGTCTACCCGTATTTCAGCGTTTTGAAGCGTATTAGCTATTTTAACCGCGCTTTCAAGGTTTTCGGTCGAAACCGGTATTACTCTAACTTGGATAGGAGCAATCCAGAGGGGTAGCTCAGGCGTCTTCCCCGCTTTCATAATCTTAGCGGCTTGCTCTAATAACGCGTAGATCCAGCGTTCAATAGAGCCCATCGAGCTATGGACTATTATGCATCCCCTCTTCTCGCCTTTAACGTCAACGTAGTAGATCCCGTAACGCTCCGAGTCCTCCACATCCAGTTGAACGGTACATAGTTGAGCGTTACCGCCTACGGAGTCTACGAATTGATACTCGTGCTTCACGATCCAGTAGTGCTTCCTCTCCGGTAATACTTCGATAAGCGCCGGTTTACCGGCCGTCTTCACTAGGTTTACGAGCCAACGTTTATTCCCCTCGTAAAACTCTTTAACAACCCTAAAGGCCAACACGTAATCAATACCCATAGACTCCACTACCTCCGTGTATACCTTAAATAACTCTACGTACTCCTGCATCCCCTGTTCTAAGTCGGCGCAGAAGCAGTGAACATCTGGCATCGTAAAGCTTCTAAGCCTTTTCAACCCTACGCATTCACCACTTTGCTCAAGCCTAAAGGACTTCGAAAGCTCGTAAACCCTTAACGGTAGCTGCCTATAACTTATAAGGGCGTCCTTCAACATGCTGAAAAGCCCGAAATCGCCGGCAAACCTTAACGTTAACTCCTCGCCTCCAACCCTTAACCTATAGTCCTTCTCAAGGAACCTTGAAGCCTGCTCAGCAATATCAGGCCTACTCAACCTATAGAGGAGGGGTGTTTCAACCTTAAGAGCGCCCAACCTCCTTACAGCTATATCGTTTGCGTACGCCTCCAGCAAATCCTTAATTAAGGCTCCTTTAGGGTAAAACCTGAAGTGTCCAATATCGGACGCCGGCTCGTAGTCGACGAGTCCAAGCTTCGACATCAACGTAATATGCGGCGGAGCCTCCTTAGGCTTCCCGCCGACCTCCTCACTAACTATGAACTGCTTTAGAAGCGGGTAACGATTCAAAACGTCGTAAGCCTCCAAGTTGGCTAAGTCTAAACGTTCCTCTAATCCCTCAGGGCTTATGATTAAGTATTCCCCATGAACCCTAGCTTCATCCGCCTTCCCCCCCTTAACCCCTTCAACCCTTATAACCCTTGAAAGCTCGCTAAGAGGATGCCCCTTACACCTTAAGCTGAAGGCCTTATACCAGCCGAAGGGAGCCCTTTTAACGTTAAAACCACGTTCCTTCAACCCGTCTTCAACGCCTCTAAGCACCCGGATCGCTACTTCAGGCCTACTTAATTCGCTCGATAGATGGGCGTAGGGATACAGCACGATGTTATTAACGTTAATCCGCTTGGCTACATCAATAACCTCACTTACAGCCTCCTCAATAACCCGGCCCTCGTCCTCTTCATCCCTACCTTCAACGCTACAAAAAACGACCAACACCTCATCAACCTTAACCCTCCTATCTCCCTCAGCTACATCCTCAGCGCTAGGTATCGCCTCTTCCTTCACCTCATACTCTAAGTAGTCGGAATGAATGAAGAGCAGCTTCAAACGCGACCGCACCGGGATACTGGTTAAACACGCAGTATTTATTTATATTCACGTAGCGGTCAAACCCTCCAAACAGGTTAAGAAACGGGCGTAGAGGAGAAGTAATACCGCGTCTCCGGATGAGCGTATTTAATAATATTTTAAACGAACCTAAATAGCCCCTCCAGTATACTTATAAGGCCTTTAAGCGTTGGTAACGTAGCCCAATGCGTCAATACCAATGCCAGTAGCGCTATTAACGCTACGGGAGCTACGGCTTTATTCAGGCCACGTACCGGCGCATGGAACATTCGGCCGCTTAAAGGGTATAGTAGCGCCATACCCCTAGGCGTGAGTAGATCAACGGCTAGGTGTAGGCCGTAGCTAAGTATCATGGCCCTCGAGATAGTAGCGCTAAGCCCGACGTTAATCGCTAAGTTAACGCCTTCGCTAAGTATTGATAACGCGATCCAGAAGCATAAAGCAGATCCTAGCATAGCCGCTAGGTTGTGAAGCCTAACCCTATGACCGCTATAAAGGTCGAAGTCGGGGATCCTAGCGCCAATTAAGCAAGCCAATAAGATTAACCCTAGCTGGGCATAATCGTCGAGCGAAGACCATAACCCCCTAAGCGCCTTAATTAACCATGGGAAGTCGCGCGTCGACCATAACCACGTCAAGCAGCCCCCTAATACCCCAGCCCATAAACCCTTCCACCTAACGCCAATTAGCGAAAACACCGTATAGGTTAACAGTAGGGCAATTAAAACGCTAGCAGCCCCTCCTTGAACACGTTCAAGGTTAAGGGTTAACGCTAACGTTAAAGCGACGGCGATCAACGTATGCGTAGCCCTACCAGGCATCCTTAAACCTCTCTTTAACGCTTAAACCGCTTAAATAGGCTTAAGGATTTTCCGCCGCCTCAGATACGAACGTTAGGTTCAAGTATTCGAAGCCCGTTAGGGGGATGATCTAAGTATACTTAGATGCATCGCTTCAGCTAAGCGAGATCCCCGAAGGCTGCTTCAAACTCTTCATTAACTTTAACGTAGGAATCTATGTCGCCGACGTCTACGAACTTAGCGTTTGAACGGTATCCGTAAACCTTTTCACCCTTCTCCATGGCGCGTAGGATCGCTTTATCCATACTATCCGGCCTATCGGCGTATATGTAGTTAAAGATCCTACGGTTAAAGGCGAAAACCCCCGCCGCTACGAGGTAGCCTACTTCGGGTTTTTCAACCCATTCCATTACCAGTCCTTCCTCGTTTAGTTTTACTAGGCCGAACTTTAACCTCTGTTTAACCTCGCGTAGAACTATCGTTCCAATACCGCGGCTCCTCCTATGCCATTCTAATAGCGATCGGTAGTCCATATCGGCGTAGACATCCCCGTATATGACGATGAAATCCTCATCTACGTATCTTTCAACAGTTTTAAGCTGACCCGCCGTTCCTAACGGTTTATCTGAGCGGACATAGGTTATCTTTACACCGTACTCGGACCCATCGCCGAAGTAGTGCTTAATAACCCTTCCAAGGTGGAAGGTTGCCACTACTATATCCTCGATTCTAGAAGCTTTAAGCTTTTCAATAGTTCTCTCCAATAACGGTTTACCTCCTAATGGTAGCATGGGCTTCGGCATCGTGTACGTTAATGGGCGGAGCCTAGTTCCAAGCCCACCGGCTAAAACTACAGCCACACCTCCCAATCTAGGCCCTCCTTAAGGGTTAAGGGAAAAAATGGTTAGGGTTGCTTAAATACCGTGACGCTTTAGTTTAAAGCGCGTCCTCAAGGCCTTTACGTTTAAGCTTCCCCTTCAAACCCTCTAATCCCTTACTTAAGTTAGCGGCTACACTTTCAATGCTTACCGATTTAGGTGGCACGGCCTCAACTAAACCGCAGCGTCCGTCAGGGAGTAATAACTTTCTTTCGCAGAAGGCGTAGTTGCATCCAGCCCCTCTACACGCGTCGTTTACCCATGAACAGTAGGGCGTCGAGAAGCTGGCCGTAAGGATAGGCCTACCCGGTATTTGGTATCGTCTACCCTTATCACTACGCGTTCCCCGCATTAATGCTCTTTGCGCGCAACGGAAAAAGGGGCAATTAACGCTACATGGCTTCTTAGACAACTTAAGCCCCTAGGACCTAGCTCTTCCAGTATAGTATTGAGAGCCTACGATAAAAAAATTTTTCCCTCCAATAAGGTTAATTGCAGGTATAGGTGACCCATATGAAAGGTGTAGCGGTAATCGTAGTAGATATGGTTAACGACTTCATTAAAGGCTCGCTTAAAATTGAAAGGGCTAAACATATTATTCCACGCATTAAAGACCTACTAGACGCGGCTAGAGCTAACGGGGTTCCAGTGGTATACGTCTGCGACACCCACATACCGCCGGTGGATAAGGAGCTTAAACTTTGGGGTAATCACGCTATAGCTAATTCTTGGGGTGCTGAAGTAATAGACGAACTTAAACCGATGGATGGCGATTTCATAGTTAGGAAGCGCCGCTATAGCTCCTTCTACGGGACCGACCTCGACCTCCTACTTAGGGAGCTAGGCATTACTACGTTAATCTTAACCGGTGTTGCTACCGATATATGCATTCAGCATACCGCCGCTGATGCCTTCTTTAGAGGTTACGAAGTAGTTGTTCCGGAGGATTGCGTTGAGTCGATATCGGAGGATAACCAAAAATCCGGGTTGGACTACATGAGGAGGGTCTACGGGGCTAAGATCGTCACTAGTAAGGAGTTAATCAACCTCAAAATGAGGCTTAGCTAAACCGGAAATACTGGTTTTAGCCCTTTAGTTTAACGCCTTTAACCAAGCGTTTAAACCGTAACCATTCCTTACTTAACGTGCCCCCTACGGCTTCAAGCCCCTAAAGCCCTCAATAACGGCCGGCCTCTAACTCCTTAGACTTCCTCCTCTCCTCTAAAACTCGTTGAATTAGGCTAACGAACCTCTCCCCCTGTCCGATCGGGATTTTATCAAGGGTTAAGGTATCTGTTCCGTCTTTAACGATTACGGATAACTTGGACTTCCTACGTTTAACGTCGAGCTTAGTTAACGAGCTAACCTTGATTTCGTCACCCCTCTGAATGCCCCTATAAAACATGGATGAAGCCACCGTCCGCTTAATGATTCGCTTATTCGTTAAGACGTAAAGGTTTAACATGGACCCGGTAGGCATGAAGGCCATGAATATAAACGCTGTAAGCACCATCATGAAGCCGAGGCTAGGGTTTAGGAGGGCTATGGACGCCGCCATTAAAATAACTATCAACATCAAGTAGCCCGGGCTTGAAGGGCTATAAACCCTAAGCATCTCTATTACTTCCTCGCCGGGTCTAAGCTTTAAGCTCCTCTTAATCCGCTCTAAACCCTCCCGCTCCGCCTTCCTATAGTAGGCCTCCCTTAAGGCCCGTTTAAGCTCAAACACGTACCAAGCCTTTTTACGGCGTTCAGGTAGATCGGCCGGTATCCTACGTTTAACGTCGAGCGTTATACGTTCAACCTCAACCTCGCCGAGGTAGCTTTTAACGCTCCTCTCAAACCTTTCAGCTTGAAACCAGGTAAGTATGAGCGTAACGCTAATAGCGAAGAGGATCGGAGCCGCTAAAAGCAACGCGTTACGCATCCAAGGATTTAAACTCGGCACCCCGAACCAATCCGAGGAGTACGTTAAAACCACCATAACCGAGGTGGAAGCAAGAATGATTAAGCCGAGGTTCCTCAGGTTCCTCCCCTGAGCCATGTAAATCCTTAAGGCTTCAAACACTTCGACCACCATTCGCACGGCTAATCTTACTACGATGGTGAAATATAATTACTTTGCTAACCTAAGGAGGAGTTTAAGGAGCCTTACATCATAGCCACCTAGCCATGTTTAACCTTTAAGCTTCCAGATCATCGTTAAGCGCTTCCACCGAAGAACCCTGTAGAAACCTTCGGCTATTTCAAAGCGGGCTTAAGTAAAACGTAAATTAAAAGGGGCTCTACAACTATACTAGGCATTGTAGGCTGGGCTGTAGAGGCTGATGAACCGCTATAAACGCGTAAAATACTAACGACTTATATAGCTCAACCTAACTACCGCTTAGTTAATACGCGTCGGACGTTAGGGATGGTTGGCGTGGCGGAAAGGCATAAGCTGTATGAGGTGGATTACGAGAAGGGAACGATTAAGCTTAAGAATAAAACTTGCCCGAGGTGTAGTAAGGTGATGGCTAAACACGCTGATAGATGGGCTTGTGGATCCTGCGGTTACACTGAGTGGGTTAAAGCAGCTTTAAGGCAGACTTCACGAAGCCTCCGTAAAACGTAAGCCGCGTTTAAACGTATAGAGTTAACCTACCTTAGCTTTATCGCTTAATTCCGGGTTTCACCGGTTTCAGCGCGATTGACGCGGAACATTATGTAGGTATTTATATATAGTGTTTACCCTGATTTACTTGGAGCCGTCTTAATGAAGGTTGGATACCTTAAACCTTTAAGTTGCCGCCTCCAAGGATTAAGCTACGTAGTTTTCACAATTATACTAGTAAACGTTTTAACGTGTTGTTTAACGCACGATGTGAACGCCGATTACGACGAGAAGGTTAGGATTGTCCCTATTAAGGTGAAGGTCGTCCTCATAGGCTTTGACGAGGAAATGGTAGACCTCCCCCTACTAAAGGAGTTATTAGCTAAGTATAGGTCTTGCTTAGCCCTCGTCGATGAAAAGGATCTAGAAGTCTTCTACAACCTAACTTACGAGGTCGTTACGGCCCCTCAAACGTTTAAAATTAAGCTAATAAAGTACTTAAAGAGCATAGAAACCCATAAGGTAGAGGAGAACCCTTGGTTCTACTACTACGTATGGAGCGGTGAATGGTTTAAGGAGAAGATACGTCGTAACGTGGATAACTACCTTTACGACGCTAGAAAAGTGGAGGAATGGCTCTACAACAATAGTAATAGCTACGGCGGTATCCCTGAGGATGGTTACACCATAATAATAATGGATCTACGCGAACTTCCCTCCATAACCTACGATCAGTTTAAAAGCTTCCTAGAGGCCCGTCACACCCTCTACGTTAACCAGCCCGAGTTAGCGGAACGTTATCCAAGTAGGATAGTAGCGCATTACTACTCGGTGAACTATAGCGATAAGGATCGAGGCTACAGGATTCGACATAGAGATTACGCTACTGGTTGGGGTGGACGATACCGGATGTGGTTTATTGATTTAAGCGCGGGGCCAACCTTCGTTTCCGAGCTACTCGATTTACCACTTCAAATAACGCTTGAAGACCAGGGGGTAAACCTATATAGTGAACGCGGAGTATTATGGTTAACCGAGCTAATAGCCGATTACGTAAACGACTTCGTCTATAGCGTAGCATTACCGTACTTTACCTACGTTCCACCGGTAAGTAGTAAGTATAAGGTGTTCATACACGTTTTAGACGCTAGAGAGCCCTCAGAGCGGTTAGCGGTTCCAATAATCACTACCCTAAACACCACGTTAATAAGGGATGCTTTAAAATCGCTTCTACCCCACGTAGAGTTAAGCGTTGAAGCGTCCTTCTCAAACGTAACGGATCACCCTGAGCTTCAATCCGTATTAAAGAGAAGCGAAGGCTCATTAACTGAGTCTTGGATATATACGAAGCTACTATTAACGGAGAACGTCACCTTCGTCGACTTCCAACCGGTCTACCAGCTCCTAAAGAATAACCTTAAAGCCTTCGTCCGATACGAGGGCGATGAACACCTAATACCAGTATTTGCCTTCGCGTTAAGCAACGATACACACTTCAGCTTCAAGTATAAATGGTTTATTTTAAGGAGGGATCCAGAATCCAGAACCATATGGGGCGCCGCACTAAAAGAACTAGTATTAATAGGTTTAAGTCAGAAGGACCTTTTACGCGGCAATTACGTTACCCCTAGGCAGGAGGGGAAAGGGCTAGGCTTCACCCAGGTTATAATCCATGAAGTAGGCCATATGCTAGGCTTAGCGCATCCACATACCTATAGCGATGTGGGGGACTTCGTAGCTTCAGCCATGAGCTACTTCGCTTACGAGTACGGATTTAGCCAATTCGATAAGGACGCCCTATTAAGGGCGCATGTGGATAAGTATGTAATAGAAACCGAGAAGGTACTCAACAAGATTAAGCTTTTAACCATTGGGAGGACCATGACGGAGGAAGTTCGAGAAGCTACGGGTAAAGCGGAGCAGCTCTTAAAGCTAGCTCAGGAAAACTATGAGGGGATGAACTACCTTCAAGCTTTAAACCTAGCGGTTGAAGCGTTAAACCAGGCGCTTAACGCGCTTAAAGCCATCGAACAGCGGGAGGCCTCTACACCGACACTACCAGTTAAACCGTTAAAACCCGAGGCCTCCAATCTAACCCTTGAACCGGAAGTCCCCGGCTACCTATTAATGGTGTTTACGTTAAGCCTAATAGTTGGAGGTCCTACTACGTACGCGTTAAGTAAGTACCTTCAACGTATTAAGCGTAAGAATAGGGTTAAGCGGGTAACTTAGGAAGGAGCTAAAAAGTTAGCTATAGCTTTATTTAAGTGGTTTAAAATCAAGAGGTATTGTAGCTTACTGGTGATAAGCGTTGGGTTATGAGCGGTTTCTAGCTGGTAGAGCAAACCTAATAGAGGCTTCACCTATACGCGTAGCCGTAGCGAAGATAGCTGAACTTACGGATCGAGGTTTTAAGGTAATTTCCTTAGCGGCCGGCGATCCGGATCCGGACGTTATACCTAGGAGGTTGCTCGCGCAATTAATGTTAAAGGTTTTAGACGACCCTAGATCCGTTATCTACGCTCCTACGCAAGGATGGCCTAACGCGAGGAGGGCTATAGCCGAATTCTATGGGAAGCAGTACGGCTTAAACGTATCGTCGGACAATATAATTATAACGACTGGGGGTGAACAAGCCTTAGACCTAGTACCGAGGGTCCTATGCGATCCGGGCGATGTAGTCGTACTTGAAAACCCTTCCTACACGAACGCGATTCTCTGCTGGAAGCATTACGCGGTTCAGATGGTCGGCGTACCGATGGACGACAACGGCATGAGGATGGACCTATTAGAGGAAACCTTAAAAAGGCTTAAGTCGGAGGGGAAACGCGTTAAATTCGTCTATACGGTTACTCCGGGTAATAATCCGTCCGGTATTACTTTAAGCGAGGATAGAGGTAAGTACCTCTTAGAGCTAGCCTCCAAGTACGACTTCCTCGTCTTCGAGGACGCCGCCTACCTACCGCTTCAATACGGAGCGAGGTTAAAACCGTTAATAAGTATGGATAAGGATGGAAGGGTAATCCATGAAAGCACCGCTAGTAAAATCATGGGGACCGGTTGGAGAACCGGGTGGCTTATAGCTAAAGGCGAGGTTTTCGAGAAAAGCCTACAAGCCAAAATGCCAATGGATATGTGCGCCCCTTCACCTAGCCAACTACTCTTCGAGGAGTTAATCGTAAAAGGGTACGTTTACGACGTGATAAACGTCGCTTGTAAAAGCTACGAGGAGAAGATGAGCCTCATGGTTAAAAGCATAGAGGATTACCTGCCAAACCTTAAATCAACAAAACCAGTAGCAGGTATGTTCTTAATGCTTTGGCTACCCAGCAACGTTAAAGGCTGGGACTTCTTCAATAGGTTAATCGAGAAATACCGCGTAGCAATAGTACCTGGAGAACCGTTCTTCATAGATGGAAGCGGCGTAAACACTATAAGGCTTAACTTTTCAAGGCCTAAGCTCGACGATATACCTAACGCTATTAAAAGCATAGCAAAACTACTTAAAGAGGACTACGCTACAACACTATAATGCTAGAGTTCTTTTGCGTTTAATGACTCGTAAAGGGTTTGGGGCTCGGAGTGAGCGCGACGATCCCCGTAACCGCCTTCAAAACGTCCTGAACCAGTTAATGGTTAAGGTAAGGGCTACGGGTATCAGTCCTACCTCTAGAGGGGCTTAACCCCCTCAAAGGAGGATGGTCCTCTTTTAGCTTACCTTTACCATTAGCCGGCTCGGAGCGCCTTGAAGACGGCTACGAGGATCTTTGTCGCCGCCCTGTTTAACGCTTGTTTACGTTTAAGCCCTCGTTTGTTTCTTAACTTGTTGTATGTTGAAAGCCACGGTTCAACCTTGTTCATTACCGCCATGGTGGCTAGCGAAAACACCACGCCGTGCAACAGTCTATTGTACTCGCCATGCTGGCAGGCCTCGGAACATCTATGCTCCTTCGGCCTGTATTTAGAGCGCGTGTTAATGAATCCGGCGTACTGTTTTAATGCCTTAACGCCTTTCTTGAATCGCCTTAGTTCACCTACCATCGTTGCTAGGGTAATGCTACTCCTGCCGAACCCTAATGCTTTCACCGGGGCCTCTGAGCGTGCTTCTAGGCTTAACCCATCCATGAACATCGTTATCGTGAGCTGTACCTTAGGCTTATCGAACGTGTACTGGAATATCTTAACGGCGTTTCTTAGTATTACCGTCGCTATATTGGAGATCTTGTAAATCTTACGCTGTATAACGTTAAGTCTCCTCCTAGCTACTGCCTCGTATAGTGCGGCGGACACCACTACGTGTGGGGGGCGACCGCTTATTCTGTTAAGCTTCCTAGTCCTCCTAATGAGCGACGCGGCCTCCCTAATCAGGGAGGCCCTCTGCTCGTCGTCGATGTTTAACTTCAAAGCATTAGCTAAACGGGTTTAACGCCTCCTTAAAAGGCGTGAAGAACAAATAACTTAAGCTCATCCTTAGTTAGGAGCCCACCGCAAAACCCACTACAGTCAAACAGCATTTACTAGGAGTAGTACAACAGCCCCTTAGGTTAAGGTTTAAATCGGCGGAGATCATGATTTTCTAGACTTTAAGGAGGAGTTAGAGGATTATGAAGGTTAGCGATAGCATAAAAATAAAGTACGAATCCTATGAAGATCTACCCATAACCCCCGTGCTTAAAGCGGGCGTATCGATACTTACCGAGACTTCATGGCTCCTACACGGAAGGCCTGAAGTGGATAAGGCGAAGTGTACTGGATGTAAGCTCTGCTGGCTTTACTGCCCCGAAGGCGTAGTGAGAATGAAGGACGGTAAGCCATCCATCGACTACGCTCACTGTAAGGGTTGCGGTATCTGTGCTAATGAATGCCCGGTTAAAGCTATAACCATGGCTAGGTGAAAGTGTTGCCTACGAAAGCCTTCATAGATGGTAATACGGCTGCCGCCTACGGCGTAAAGCTTGCTAAGCCCGACGTTATTTGCGCCTACCCAATAACCCCGCAGACGCCTATCGTTGAAGCTTTAGCCGGATTTGTAGCTAACGGCCTACTTAAATCAAAATATATACCGATAGAAGGGGAGCATAGCGCGATCATCGCCTGCGCGGCTGCCGCGACGGCTGGAGCACGTACGTTTACCGCTACATCTTCGCAAGGGTTAGCCTACATGCATGAAGGGCTCTTCTACACCTCCGGTAGTAGGCTCCCAGTGGTAATGGCTGTAGTAAGCCGTAGCATAGGCGTACCCTGGACCATTCTAACAGGCCACGACGATAGCATAGCCCAACGCGATACCGGATGGATACAGATCTACTGTAGGAATAACCAGGAGATCCTAGACACCGTGATTCAAGCATATCGAATAGCCGAGGACCATAGGGTTATGCTGCCGGTAATGGTTTGCTTCGAAGGCTACGTACTCTCCCACTGTTACGAGAACGTAGTAATACCCGATCAGGAGGAGGTAGACTCCTTCCTACCCTCCTTTAAGCCTATCTATAAGCTCGACGTGGAAGACCCATTAATCCTTACAACCTTCGTACCGGCGGACTGGTGGGCTGGGTTTAAACGTAAGCACGACGAGGCCATGGAGCAGGCTAAACGCGTTATAGCGGAGGTTGACCGTGAATACCGAACTAGGTTCGGTAGGGGTTATGGAGGCTTAATCGAAGAATACCTATGCGATGACGCGGAGGCAATCCTAATCGCCATGGGGAGTATAACCGAAACAGCTAAGATGGTAATTAATAGGCTTAGGAAGCAGGGGGAGAAGGTTGGGCTATTAAACCTAAGGGCTTTCAGGCCCTTCCCGAAGGAGGAGTTAAGGAGGGTAGCGGTAAACGTACGCGCCATAGGCGTTATTGAGAGGGATTACTCAGTAGGTCAAGGAGGCGCGGTATTCGTAGAGCTACGTTCAACCCTCTACGACCTAGATCAAAGGCCCTCCGTACTAAGCTTTATAACAGGCTTAGGCGGTAGGGATGTAACGCCTAGCGATATCGAGCGAATAGCCATTAAAACCTTAAAGGCGGCTAGAACCGGTAGGGTTGAAACCGAGGTTGAATGGTCGTTTGGAGGGAGGTTTTAACCGTGTATACACTCACCTTAAAAACTCTACCCGAAGAGGAATACTACGCCCCAGGTAATATCCTCTGCGCTGGTTGCGGTGAAAGCCTAGCGATGAGGCTAGCGCTTAAGGTTTTAGGTAGGAACACTATTGTAGCATCCGTCCCCGGCTGCGCCTCAGCCGCCTTAATGATGGGCGCATCAACCCTCCCGCTACACGTAGGCCCATTCGCAGCTGGTGGAGCCATACTTTCAGGGATTGAAGCAGCCCTTGAAGCTAAGGGATTAGGCGGCCGCGTTAACGTAGTCGGCTTTATAGGTGATGGAGGCACAGCCGATATAGGTTTTCAATCGCTTTCAGCTATGGTTGAACGCGGCCATAACGTCATCTACGTATGCCTCGATAATGAAGCATACATGAATACGGGCGGTCAACGTAGCGGTACAACCCCCCTTAACGCGTATACTACTACAACGCCGGTTGGTAGTATTTGGAGGGGTAAGGATAGGCCTAGAAAGGATATGCCGCTGCTAATAGCTGATCATGGAGCCCCCTACGTAGCCACCGCTTCCATCGGCTACCTCTTGGACTACGTAAACAAGGTTAAGAAGGCGATGGGGATTAAGGGGCCTAAATACATACACGTATTAACACCATGCCCGGTGGGTTGGGGCTTCCACGAGTCGAAGACCGTTGAAATGGCTAGGCTAGCTGTTGAATCCAGGGTTTGGCCCCTATACGAAGTGGAAGGTGGAGTTTGGAGGCTAACCGTAGACGTTAAGAAGCCTAAACCGGTTAAGGAGTACCTAATGGTTCAGCGTAGGTTTAACCATTTAACGGCCGAAGAAGTCGATCGTATACAGAAGGAGGTCGACGAAGCTTGGAAAGCCCTCCAAGCGAGGTGTAAACAGCCTAGCTGAAGGGGAAGGAAAAAGCTGGGTTTAAGTTTAAAAGGTTAGCTTCCTTATCCTTATGGCTTTATCCGGGCAATGAAAGCCGCACTCGTTACAATCTTCGCATAGGAACTCGGTAACCTCTATTTTCTTATCGCGCTGCGAAATAGCGCTAGTTGGGCATACGTCTACGCAGATAGGTTTATCGTAGGCTCCACACATCCTACACTTATCGTAATCTATTTCAGCTACCAATCCCGCCACCTACCCCTCAATCCAAAGCCTTCTAAGGCAGATACCATCCCCTCTGGGTATGGCCTTAAGGGTTTTAAGCCTTATCTTGGTGTTAAACAGAGCGTTAATATCGTCGATGACCGTCGTAAACCACTTATCACAGCCTAACACATCCTCCTCCATTGGGGCTTTGTAGCGGCGGGCGAACTCGGGCCATGGACAGTGATCCCACTGTACGTAAACCTCGTTCGGCTTATCGCTTTTAACAACTTTAGCGTCCTCACCCATCGAGGTCGAACTCATAACTATTAGCTTAGCGACGTCCTCTAGGAAGGTCGGACTAGCCCTATTAAGGAGGGGGAAGTAGGCTTTAGCGGTATCATGCCCCACTATCTCCCAAGCTTTAAGGACTAGGTCCAACGGCTTTACGTCCGGACGGGCGTATGCTAAGGCTGCTTCACGCCACTCGTACCAGGTGGCTCTAACTATTGAGCATAGGGTGTCGAACTTGGATAGGAGCTTCCTTAACTCGGCCTCCGCATCAATCACTTCATACACCTCCTACATCCTTATTCCGATACGATACCCGTCGTGGATCGCGTTTTGTAGCCTACGCGGTACTAGCGCATCGCCGATAACGTAAACCTCGGGGCATACGGCCCTAGCCGCCTCAACGAGATCGGCGACGGCCTCCCTTTCAGCGTATATGACGGTATCCGCGGCGATAGGTATCCTTACGTCGTAGGGGGCTTTAACGATGACGCCGTCCTCCGTTATCCTCTCGATGCTACTATTCCTATAAACCCTTACCCCTAGCTGGTTAAGCTTTTGAATATACCTCCATACGTATGAAGGGTTTACGTCCCTACCGACCCTCCTATCCATGCATACCATGGATACCTTCCTACCCTTATTAGCTAGGTATAGCGCGGTTACAATGCCAGCGCCCTTCCCACCCCATACAACTACTTTTTCACCGGTTTCAACCCTCCCCTCAAGTACGTCGACGGCTGACACCACGTTAGGCCTATCGAAGCCGGGGACCTTTTCAGCGGTAAACCTAGCCCCAGTAGCTATCACTATTACGTCTGGAGCCTCTTCCTCCATTATGCTCGGTGTAACCGTCGTATTTAAGTGGAAGTTTACCCCGGCCTTCCTACATTGGGTTATGAGCCATGTTATTACGCCGTAGAGTTCATCCTCCCCGAAGGGCCCTTTACTCGCTGCTACTAGTTGTCCCCCCAAGATATCACGCTTCTCGTAGAGGTGTACCTCATAGCCTCTAAGCGCGGCAACCCTCGCGCATTCAAGGCCTGCCGGGCCGCCGCCCACTATCATAACCTTCTTTCTGGCTTCAGCTGGTTTAACCTGCCATTCAGGGTCCCATTCATGTCCAACGAGCGGGTTTACGGAGCAGGTCATGGGGGCGTCTCGGAATAACCTCGCTAAACATAGGTTGCAAGCTATGCATGGCCTTATATCCTCAAGCCTACCTTCTAACACCTTCTTCGGTAGGTGGGGGTCAGCTATCATTGGCCTACACATCTCCCATATATCTATTATGCCATCAGCTATAGCCTTATCAGCTATTTCAGGCTTAAACAACCTGTAAGCCATGCTAAGCGGTACCTTAATCCCTGCCTCCTTAGCGCGTTTAGCGTTATAAAGCCAACTACCCTGAGGTACATCCCTAGTTATAACTGGAACCACTGATTCCTGCCAACCCTGCGTTACGCTTATACAATCCACTCCTGCCTTCTCAGCCATTTTATAGGTTATCATGCACTCCTCAGGAGTATTACCGTTTACGTCGTCGAGCAGTTCCTCAGCGCATAACCTAATAATTATCGGTACGTCCTTACCGATCACGTCCCTAACCGCTTGAATAACCTCAACCATAAACCTACAGCGCCCCTCAATATCGCCGCCGTACTCATCGGTCCTCCTATTGGTGTACTTAGATAGGAAGTTTGATATTAGGTAGCCGACGATGCCCGATATCTCAATGATGTCGAACCCGGCTTCAATACCCCTCCTAGCAGCATCGGCATGCTCCTTTATACATTGCTTAATATCGTCCTTACTCATCTCCTTCACCGGCCTAAATATACGTAAACGTTGAGGGATAGCCGATGGGCCTACGCAGTATGGTAGCTCTATTCCACCTACCCTTCCACAGTGCATTAGCTGGATGTTGGCTATGGCGCCCTCGCCGTGAATAGCGTCAGCAAGCCTCTTTAACCCCGGTATGAACTTATCGTCGTACGCGGCGGCTTGCCCTACGTAGCCTTTACCTTCACCCTTAGGATCCATGTAAACCCCCTGAATAGTACATATACCTCCGACGACGCCCTTCGCGCGCTCCCTAATGTAAGCCACGTCCACATCGGTTACGAAGCCGTCATGCGTATTGAAGTTATCCTCGGTAGCTGCGTACTTTATCCTATTAGGTACGGTTAGCCTACCTATCCTTACCGGCTGGAATAAGTGGGGAAACATCTTATAGCCCGGCTGTCCAGTGTAATCCCAGCTTATAGCTAGGTTAGGCATACAAACCGACCTCAAAGCCTCCCCAGTCTTTAACAGGGATACTTAGTTATAGCTTACCTCTTAAGGTTATATATGGAGAAGCAAGCAACCCTTATACTTTAAGTTTTTATACTTTATACAGATAATGCAAATAATATTCATAAGCTCTATTAGCCCAATATATAAGTGACGATGAAGCCTTTTCAGAGGGTGAATCGTGCCTCGCTCCATACTCGTAGTAGGTGGCGGTATAGCCGGTATTGAGGCGGCGTTAAACCTAGCCGACTACGGTTTTCAGGTGTACCTAGTTGATGAAGCCCCTAGCATAGGCGGGTTAATGGCTAGGCTCGATAAGACCTTCCCTACTAACGACTGCTCAATATGTATAGAGGCCCCTAAAATGTATGAGGTTCAAAAGCATCCCAACATAAAGCTGTTAACCTACTGCGAGGTTAGAAGGGTTGAAGGGTCGGCCGGCTCCTTCAAGGTGAGGCTGGTTAAGAAGGCGCGCTTCGTGGATGAGGGGAAGTGTAAGGGCTGCGGGAAGTGCGTTGAAGTATGCCCAGTCACCGTTCCCGACGAGGTGGACGGTGGGATCGGCGGTACGAGGAAGCTAATCTACATACCCTTCCCTCAAGCAGTTCCGAACAGCTACCTCGTAGACCCTAGATGCCGCTACGGAAAAATGAAGGATGTAGGCGCCTGTGTAGGTAAGTGTATCGTCGACTGTAGTCAATGCCGCGAATGCCCAATAGCGAAATGCGTTAAAGCCTGTAGGGATGAAGGAGCTAACGCTGTAACGCTTTGGCAGAAGGATAGGTTCATCGATATAGAGGTCGCTAGTATAATAATAGCTTCAGGATTAGGGGTACTTAAACCCCCGCAGGGACTCTACGGTTACGGAGTGTATAAGGACGTTATCACGCACCTTCAATACGAGAGGATGATGAACGCCGGTGGACCAACCCGAGGCGAAATAGTTAAGCCATCAGATGGATCCCGCCCTAGAAGGATAGCTTGGATTCAATGTGTTGGCCGCGATAAAAAGGTAGGCATACCGTACTGTTCGAAGGTATGCTGTATGATCGCCACTAAGCAAGCCATCATAACCAAGGAGCACGACCCGGCAGTCGACACCTACATACTATATAGGGATCTGAAAACCTACGGTAAGGGCTTCTTCAACTTCTACAGGAAGGCTAAGGAGTTAGGCGTTAAATACGTAAAGGGTAGGCCGTCAGATGTTTTAGAGGATCAGGCCACGAAGAGCTTAACCGTTAGGTACGAAGACCTGGATAAGGGTGAAGTCGAGGAGTTAAAGGTTGATTTACTAGTTTTATCCATGCCGCTTGTCGCTAATGAGCGTAACGAGAAGCTAGCTAAGACCTTAAAGGTGGAACTCGATGAATACGGCTTCTTCAAGGAGAAGGATCCGTTAAACGCGCCCTTCGAAACCAGCGTTAAGGGGATTTACGTATGCGGCGGCGCCACAGGCCCTATAGATATCTCGGAATCCGTGGTTCAAGCCGTGGCCGCTAGCTTAAAAGCAGCATCATTAGGGTGAAAGCCTATTGAACGCTAGGGTCGGCGTTTTCATCTGTAGATGCGGAACCAACATCGGCGGCGTCGTAAACGTACCCGAGGTTGTCGAATACGCTAAAAAGCTTAAAGGAGTAGTTTTAGCCGAGGAAGGTAAATGGATATGCTCGGTCGATTACCTTTCAAGGATTAAGGACCTTATAGCTAAAAACAACCTTGAAAGGGTCGTCGTAGCCTGCTGCACCCCTAGAACCCATGAGCCAACCTTTAAGTCAACGCTTAAAGAGGCGGGGTTAAACCCTTACCTACTCGAATTCGTAAGTATTAGGGAGCAATGCTCATGGGTTCATAGGTTTAACCCTCAACTAGCAACAGAGAAGGCTAAAGACCTAGTAAAAATGGGTGTAGCTAAAGCATTACTCCTCGAACCAGCTGAGGAAATACGCCTCCCAGTCGGAAGGACCTGCCTAGTTATAGGTGGTGGTATAGCCGGTATGACCGCCGCCTTAGCCTTAGCCGATCGAGGCTTCAAAGTAAAGCTAGTTGAGAAGGAAGATAAGCTCGGCGGGCTTCTAAACAGGCTATATAAAATAGCCCCCTACGATCAAGACGCGGATCAAATCGTTAAGGATAAGGTGAAGCAGGTAACAAGCCATAAAAACATCGAGGTATACACCGAGGCAGAGGTGGAGGATGTTAAAGGCTACGTCGGAAGCTTCAAGGTTAGGGTTAGAAGAGGCGGGATAAGTGAAGAGCTTGAAGCCTCAACAATCCTAGTGGCCACGGGCATGACGGAGCTAAAACCAATAGGTCTCTACGGTTACGGAAGGCATCCTAACGTAGTTACACTACTACGGTTCGAAGAGCTCTTAAAAGGGAATAAGCTAAACGGCGTTAAAGACATCGTAATTATAAACTGCGTTAATTCAAGGAGCAAGGAACGCGGCTGCTGCAACATAGGCTGCTTAGCATCAGTAAAGAGCGCTAAACACGCTAAGGAGCTAAAAGGTGACGTTAACATCTACCTACTATACAGGGATTTGAACGTTAAAGGGTTCGAGGAACTATACCTTAAGGAGGCCGTTGAAAAGTACGATATTAAACTGATTAGGTACTCCGAAGCGCTAAAACCCGAGGTTTACGAGGAGGATGGAAGGCTAGCGGTTAAGGTTTACGACATCCTCCTAGGTGAAGAGTTAAAGATCCCCGCGGACCTAGTGGTTTTAACCACCTCCCTCCAAGGAGGTGAAGCAGCCGATAAGCTTCGAGGTCTACTCAAGGTTTCAATTAACCCCGAAGGTTTCTTCCAGGAGGCACACATTAAGCTAAGGCCCCTCGACTTCGCCACTGACGGCATATACGTATGCGGCTGCGCTAGATCGCCTAAAAGCGTAAAGGAGTCAATAGAGGAAGCCTTAGGAGCAGCTATGAGGGCCTCCATACCCATGGAGCGAGGCTACGTAGAAAGCGAGGGAGTAATCGCACACATAAACCTGGAGAAATGCATTAAATGCGGCCTCTGCGCTAAGAACTGCCCCTTCGGAGCTATCGAGCTAATCGATAAGGAGCCACACCTCATAAAAGCATTATGTAAAGGCTGCGGAACCTGCGCCGCGGACTGCCCCATGAACGCCATAGACATAACCCACTTCACAGATGAACAGATACTAGCACAGGTAGAAGCAGCTTTAGCCGAGAAGCCTCGGGATAAGATAATAGCGTTCTGCTGCCACTGGTGCGCCTTAGGGGCCGTCGACGTAGCGGGGGTTAGTAGGCTTGAATACCCTTTAAACATACGCGTAATAAGGGTTATGTGTTCGGGGCGCATTGACCCATCCTTCATTTACAGGTCCTTCGAGCTTGGAGCAGCAGGCGTCTTAGTAGCTGGCTGCGAATTTCCAACCTGCCACTACATAACCGGTAACTACAAGTGTAAGGAGAGAATGGAGCGCGTTAAAAAGGTACTAACCGGTAAAGGTATAGATCCAAGTAGGCTTTGGACGGTGTGGCTTTCAGCCGCTGACGGCCCTAAGTTCGCCGCCACCGTTAAGGAAATGGTTAGGAAGTTAGGGCTAGGGTGAAGCCTTGATAGAAGAGCGGTTTAAGGAGCTTATTAGGCGTTGCGCGCAATGCGGAACCTGTACAGCCTCCTGCCCATTAAAGGATGTAAGCGACTTCAATATTAGGAAGCTAGTTAGACGCGTACAGCTAAACCTATTCAATACTAGAGAATTTCTAGCTAGGTATCCATGGCTATGTACCCAATGCTATAGATGCCAAGTACTATGTACCGAGGAGCTTGAAATCCCTAAACTGGTTTTAGCGCTTAGGGAGTTAGCTTTAAAAAGCGGTATGGCTCCAAGCCAGGTTTACGAGGCGCTTGAAGCGATTAGGAAGTTTAATAGCCCCTACCGATCATTAACAAGGACTAAGACCTCTTGGCTTAAACAGCCCTTCCAACTATCAACGCGCGTACACCTACTCTACTGGGTTGGTTGTACGCCCTCCATTAAGGCTAGGGGGATAGCTGAAGCAACCCTTAAAGCGTTAAAGGGGCTTAACTTAGAGTTTAAGCTTTTAAACGATGAGCCCTGCTGCGGTGAACCATTAATAAGGCTCGGGTTAATCGATGAAGCGAGGCTAGTCGCGCTTAAAACGGTTAAAGCCGTGGAGGAGGCCGGGGTTGAAGCTATCGTTACGCCTTGTTCAGGCTGCTACAACGCCTTCATAAAGCTATACCCCGAAACCCTAGGAGTCGAATTTCCTAGCGTTAAAGTAATGCACGTATCACAACTACTAGAGCAGAATTTAAAGGGCGCTGGCTTAAGGCTTAACGAGCCGTTAACCCTCACATACCACGATCCATGCTCGCTAGGTAGGCATTCCGGGGTTTACGACGCCCCACGTAAAGCCCTTAACTCCATAGATGGAGTTAAACTAGTAGAAATAAACCCTACGCGGGACTACGCAACCTGTTGTGGAGGTGGAGGCGGGCTTTGGCCTTTAAACTACGAGATGGCTATGGAGATAGCCTACAAGAAACTCGTAAAGGAAGTATTACCCCTTAACGTGGAGGGATTAGCGACGTGTTGCCCCTTATGCTACATGAACTTTAAGCTAACCTCCACTAAGAGGAAGCTTCCATTAAGGATTTACGATCTAACAGAAGTAGTATCTATGGCGATACAGAGTACCGACACTTAAAGCTGGGTTAAGCCCGCCGTTATCAACAGCTTCAGGATGGATAGATATACGTATAAGCTTACATCATCCTTTATGCCGGAGAGAAGCTGTTAAAGCTTAGGGGCGTATAAATCAGGACCCGAAGCCTATGGAAGGAGTTAACGCGTTAAGCATTGAAGCTTAAATACCTTCTTAAACCCGTTTACCTTGAGCCCTTAGGGTTCGAGGGGTTGTGAAGCGCTTGGATACGATCCTCCTTAGGGTTAGCAAGGTTGTAAAGCGTGATGGAAGAGTAGTTGACTTCGACGTTAATAGGATTAGGAACGCCGTAAGGAAGGCTATGGTGAGCGTCCGTAAGTACGATGAAAAAGTGCTTGAAGAAGTAGTTAACTACGTTATTAAAGCGGTTAATGAAAAGTATGGCGACGGTAAAACCCCCCACGTTGAGGATATTCAGGACATAGTTGAGTTAGCGCTAGTTAAATTCGACCTCTACGAAGTCGCCAAGGCCTACATACTGTATAGGAAGGAGAGGGAGCGTATAAGGAAGGAGAAGATGGCTATCCTCGGGAAGGCCTCTATCGACGAGGTTGATAAGGCCTTCTCGGTTAACGCGATTAGGGTTTTAGCCTCTAGGTACCTGCTTAAGGATAGATCGGGTAGGATTATTGAATCGCCGAAACAGCTATTTGAAAGGGTAGCCGCCCTCGTAGTTATCCCGGATATACTATATAGCTCGACAATATTCGATAAGGAGGGTAAGCAACCGGTACATCCCTTCGAATTGTTTAACCCTAGCGAATGGGATGGGAAGGTTGGACTAGGTAAGCGTATTGACGGCGGTTTTAACGTAACGTGGAGTCAGTGGCACCTAGAAAGGCTGAAGGCGTTATACGATGAGCTAAACGCTCAAGGAAAGATGAAGCTTAAATGGAGCGACTTCTGGGCTAAGCTCGTTAAAGGCGAATTTGATAGCTTCTACGACGCCTATACAAGGTACTATAGGGTCATGGTCGAGAAGAAGTTCATCCCTAATTCGCCGACCCTTTTTAACGCCGGTACGAGGCTAGGGCAACTATCTGCTTGCTTCGTCCTCGACATAGACGATAGCATGGACTCCATAATGAAAGCTGCGAGCGACGCCGCCTTAATCTTTAAGTCCGGAGGAGGTATCGGTATGAACTATAGTAAGCTACGCGCTGAAGGCGACGTGGTCTCCACAACCCAAGGTACTGCTAGTGGCCCCCTATCCTTCATGAGGATTATCGACGTAGTAACCGACGTAGTTAAACAGGGTGGGAAGAGGCGTGGAGCCTGCATGGGCATACTCGAGGTATGGCACCCCGACATCGAGAAGTTTATAACGGCTAAATCGGTTGAAGGCTTCCTTACGAACTTCAACCTCTCCGTCCTAATAACGCCCGACTTCTGGGAGTACTACGAGAACGATAAGCCGTACCCGTTAAGAAACCCTAGGGACGGTAGGATTTGGAGGGAGGTAAGCCCTAGAAGACTTCTACGCTTAATAGCTGAAATGGCTTGGGCCTCCGGGGATCCGGGCGTACTATTCCTAGATAACATTAACAGGGTGAACGTGTTAAGGAAGGCTTTAGGGGATATAAGGTCCACAAACCCATGCGGTGAGGAGCCCCTATACCCTTACGAAAGCTGTAACCTAGGCTCCATAAACCTCTACGCCTTCGTAGCGTTTGAAGGCGACCGGCCCTACTTCGATTGGAACAGCTTTGACGAGGTCGTTATGCTTGCTCAAAGGTTCCTCGATAACGTTATCGACGTAAACAATTTCCCCCTAAAGACCATAGAGGAGAGGACGAAAAACTCTAGGAAGATAGGTTTAGGGTTAATGGGGCTTGCGGATACCCTTTTCGCGTTAAGAATACCCTATAACGATGAGGAGGGCTTTAGCTTCATGAGGAGGGTCTCCGAGCATTTAACGTACTACGCTATGAGGTCCTCAGCGCTAATGGCCGCTGAACGCGGCCCCTTCCCCCTATTCCCCAGTTCGTCGTACGTAAATGGAGATTTACCAGTTGAAGGATACTACCATAAGGATTGGTGGACGCTAAACTGGAACGAACTCGTCGAGTTAATTAAGAGGTGGGGGATAAGGAACGCCGAGGTTACGACTATTGCCCCAACCGGAACAATATCAATGATAGCCGACACCTCCTCAGGTATAGAACCGCAGTTCGCATTAGTCTACGAGAAAAGGGTTACCATCGGCCAGTTCCTCTACGTGGATGTCGAGTTTGAACGTCAGCTTAAGGGGCTCGGCCTCTACGATGAAACCCTCCTGAAAAAAGTAGCGGATAATGGAGGATCGGTTCAAGGCTTAAACGAAATACCGGAGGAGCTCCGTAGGTTTTTCGTCGTTGCCTACGATATACCGTGGTATGACCATGTTCGAGCGCAGAGCGAAATCGCTAAATGGATTTGCGCGGCGGTTAGTAAAACAATAAATATGCCTAGCTGGGTAACCGTTGAAGACGTTGAAAAAGCCTTCCTCTTCGCCTACAAGCTCAACCTTAAAGGTTTAACCATCTACAGGGATGGATCCAAAGGGGTTCAAGTACTAGTAACCCCCTCCCAGAGAAGAGGTAGCTACGTCGCTACAGCTAAAAACGAGACGTTAAACCTGATGGTTAAACTAGGCATAGAACCACCTAAGCCAGTTTTAAAGCCTGAGGTCAAGGAAGCAGTATACCTTAAAGCTGAACCCTTGAAACCGCCCCCAACCATAACGTTAAAAGAAGTAGCCCGACAACCAGAGGTATGCCCCGAATGCGGAAGCAAGAGGCTAGTATATGAGGAGAAATGCGTTAAATGCTTAGATTGTGGATGGGTCGCATGTGTAGCCGCGTAGCCTATGGATAGATGGGAAACACCTACGAGCTACGAGCCTAAACTTAATCCTGGAAGGAGCCTTAGATAGGGAATAACAATAACGGCATAAGCTCGTGAAGGAGAAGTTATACTTAGACGAGGCAGCCCTATAAGATAAACTTAGATAATAATCCATTAATACTTCAACCATACCTATGAAGGAACTATAATCGCCGTATGGTTTAACCAAAGGCAGAATACCTAGTAGGACTTGAACCAAGCATTCCCCAACAAACCTAGAAACCACATGAATTAAAGTTAAAACAGTAAGAGGCTTAGAAGAAAAATTTAACAAACATAGAAAAACATCAACTAAAAACTTGACGGTAAAGACGTTGCAAAACTCTTAATGAATACTTTACTAGTCAACTTAAGTAATGGAGTTTTGCAATAAGCTCAGTATCAATTGTTTAAGTCCGTCATTGAACTAAGTAAGGGTCTCGCTAAGAGTGAAGAGCCGCGTATGCCTGATGATTTGAGGTGATGAGGTAGATAGCTAAGATCAGTAGCTCGTAACCCCTGCTTGGAATTGCGTTGAATACAGGCTTTTCCGCGAGCCTCCCTGAGAACCATCTAAGGCCTCGAGAAGCTAGCGTGAACACGCACGGGAAGAGCATGAAGGTAAATCGTTCATGGACGGGGCATACCGCCAACGTTAAGAAGACGGAAGCGAAGAAAGCGTAGTAGAGCCGTAAATTCTCCTTACCCGGCTCAACGATGAACCCCAGTAAGGCTAATGGCGCGGCCATGCCCATGAATTTGAGGACCGAGGCAGATAGCCTTCCAAAACCAAGGAACCTCGACGGCCTAGTACCGCTAACCAATGAGGAATAGTGCTACTCAAGCCATCTGCTAAGCGGGTTCAGGTGAAGGGGAAGGTACCAAAGCGCAACGAGCGATGAAGTTAAAGCCATAACGACAACCACTTTCTTCCAATTTTTAGAGCCGCTTAACTCCATAAGCAAAAAATCAACATTACACAGTAAAGTAGTTCTTTCGTTAAATGGCAAGTCCCATGACGAGGGACGTCATGAGCAGATCACGAGCACGCCTGCTTCGGTCAGCATACCTTATGAGGAAGAGGGAAAGGAGAAGGAAGAAATAGCATCCCATATCCACCATGACGGCTGATCCGAATATTATGAGGATTGGGGCCAAGGTAAACATAAGGGAGGAGTAGAAGGCAAGCCCGTCGTCAAGAAGGAGGGCTCGAGAAAAATAAAAGAGTAATAAGGTCGCCAGTAACCATAGGTAGGAGTTTACGATTCCGAAGGCCACATTAAGCTCTATAAATGACAAGAGAAGGGAAGACAGAAAGGGTACTAGTGGACGATAAATGCCTATTAGGTGATATTCTCGAGCCCTCCCAGCCAAAAATAGGCTTACCGATGTATACATTGACGGGTCATCGGTTACTCTTCTAAAGCCTAAGCTTAGTTCCAGGATAGATATTAGGCATAAATTACTAAGTACCTAGCTTTGACCCCTCTCAAGCTTAGCTTCATAAGTTATCTGAAAGACTTACACGAACTTCTTAAATAAGCTTTCCCACAACTTAAATACCTTAAGTTGCTAAGTTCGCTTCCTCCAACGTAAAGCTTTTTATACCTTTAACTATTCGTTTGTTTATGGTCTCAGGGTTGGAGCTTAAATCGAAGCTTTTAGAGTTGTTGGAGGTTGATGCCGAGTTTAGGTATGCTGTAGCGGGTAGGCTCGGTATCCTGGAACTATTGAAGAAGCTTGACGCAATGGAATTAAGCTTAAACAGGTTATGGGAGGAGGTTAAGGCTCTTCGTGAAGGTCAAAACAAGCTTTGGGATAGCGTAAATAGGCTTTGGGAGAATCAAACAAAGCTTTGGGAGGAGGTTAAGAAGCTTAGGGAGGAACAGGTAAGGCTTTGGGAGGAGGTTAAGGCTCTTCGTGAAGGTCAGAATAGGCTTTGGGAGAATCAAACAAAGCTTTGGGAGGGTCAGAATAGGCTTTGGGAGGAGGTTAAGAAGCTTAGGGAGGAACAGTTGAAGCTTAGAGCTTCTTTTGAGAGTTTTGGTAAGGCTCTAGGTGTTACTTTAGAGCATTATACTGCTTCATTTATTAGGTTAATGCTTGAAGGTATGGGATTCCCTAAGGCTGAAGTAGGAAGAAAGATACTACTATACGAAGGAAGCCTTTACGAGATAAATATTTTCTGCGATGAGCCTTTAACGATCGGTGAAGCTACACTCTACATAGGCGACGTAGATGAAGCTAGGAGGGAGTTAGAAAAACTTCTAAGAAGGGTAGAGGTAGCTGAAAAAACTACGGGTAAGAAGACTAAACTAAAAATATTAGCGATAGGTAACGCTTCAAAACAAGCATTAGAATACCTAAAAACAGAGGCAGAAAAACTCGAAGTAAAAATACTATACGGAAGAGAAATCATAACTTAAGCTTTAACGGCTTATCGATAGTCTCTAAGTAGATAGGCATTTAGTTTCCGCCTAGCGATAAAGCCCTCAATATACCTTTACCAGTAAAAGCCTCAAAAGCGACTAATGAGTTTTCAGACGAGTTCAAAGACAAACAAAAATAACGACGTAAAATACATAACGATAATTAAGCCATAGAGCACTACGTAAAAGTTAATATATAGATGAGGCTAAATTAAGGTTGGCTTCTCGGTGGCCGAGTTGGAGGAACAAGTCTACATAGATGGTAGGCTTTACCCTAAAAGTGAAGCTAAGATCTCAGTTTTCGACCACGGATTCCTCTACGGCGATGGGGTTTTCGAGGGTATTAGGGTTTATGGAGGCGTGGTCTTTAAACTTAAGGAGCATGTGGACCGCCTATATGATAGCGCCAAGGTGTTAAAGCTCGAAATCCCCATGAGTAAGGAGGAGATAACCAATAAGATACTAGAAGTGGTTCGAGCTAATAACGTTAAAGACGGCTACGTCAGGGTCATCGTGACGAGAGGGGTAGGCGACTTAGGACTCGACCCGCGTAAATGCCCTAAGCCCACCGTGGTTATAATAGCTGGCTCCATCCAGCTCTATAAGCCCGAAGTCCTCGAGAAAGGGTTAACGGCCATCATATCCTCAGTTAGAAGGGATTCCGTAGACGCTACAAGCCACGAGGTAAAATCGATGAACTACTTAAACAGCATACTAGCGAAAATAGAAGCTAACGAAGTAGGGGCCGATGAAGCCATAATGCTTGATTCGAGAGGCTTCGTATCGGAGGGTACAGGTGAAAACGTTTTCATCGTTAAAAACGGTAAAATATACACCCCGCCTCGAACCGCGGCGATACTGCCCGGAATCACAAGGAACAGGGTTATACAACTATGTAAGAGCTTAGGCATAGAGGTATACGAACGGGATATAACGGTCACCGAACTACTAACAGCCGACGAAGTATTCGTTACTGGTACCGCGGCTGAAATAACGCCAGTAACTAAGATAAGCGGTAGGGTTATAGGTAACGGTAAACCCGGCGAAGTTACAAGGAGGCTAATGGAGGAATTTAAGAAAATAGTACGAAACCCCGAGGAAGGAACCCCCGCTTACAGTTAACGCCCATACAAGTTAACACCCATCGATGGACGCGAGGAAAGAAATAGGCGGCTTAAAGACGTTACAGTAACTCCTTAAAGGAGTTAGCTACATACTTCGCCTAGGCTTATTTAAACAAGTCACGTAGGGAGGCTTAAGGGCTCGAAGTAAGCCTTAATACGTTTCTCCATTTCCTTAAACCTTCCGCCTACTCTATTAATCGTTCCAACGCCACCCACGTTTAAAGCCGGAGAGCGTTATCGTACGCGTCCTTCACCGTTTCAGCCTCCCCCTAGCCTCCATCGGGATCCACGGCCCGCCGAAGCCGACGTTTAAAACTATTCCCGCTTAAAGCAGCTTACCGAGCCCCCTTAATGTAGGGGCGTCCTCCTCCAATAGTAGGAGCTTCAAGCTTAGGTAGGTTTCAGAGGCGTTACTCGTTAAGCCGAGGGCTATAGGAGGTTGGGGCGATGGTAGATGAAAGCTTAAAGGCGTCAAACCTACGTTAGGTATAGGATGGTGGAAGGCTTAAACATTCCTTAAGCGAATTAAGCTAGCCCTTAAGGGCCCTCCTATAGCCTTCGATTAGGCCCTCTACGTTTTTACACCATTCAATGAATCCGCTAGGCGGAGGATAAGCTTGATAGAGGCTTCTAGCGCTATCTACGGCCTTCGACATGGCTTCAAGCCTTCTAAGGAGGCTTAACCGGCCTACGCCTTTAAATAGGCGTTCAACCTTCTCGGTTAGGTTTAACCTAACCCTATCACCCATACTAGCTTTAAGGAGGTCCTGCTCCGTTATTAAGCGGTGCTTCATCCCGTAGTTTATGTCTTCATCGCTAATGGATTGAAGAAGCATCCTAAACAGGTCAAGACCCGCTTGCTTAGCCCCGTAGTTTTTAGCGTATTCAACGTTATAGCCCCATAACCCCTCCCTACTTACATCACCCCTCCTAAGCGCTTCAGCAGCGACCCTAGCGGCTATACTACCAGCCCTCATGGATGGGCCTATGCCCCCACCGTGAAGCGGGTTGGCTTGACACGCCGCGTCGCCGACCACCATGAAGCCGTTAGCAACCAAGCAGTTAAGAGGTCTACGAGTCGGTACTACGCCGCCGCCCCCATGAATAAGCTTAGACCCCCTAAACCCCTCCCTTCCTAATACGGCCTTACTGAAAAGTATTCGAGGATTCGGGAAGCCGCTCCTCATTTGAACCCCTAAACCAGCGTTAACCACCCTTCCACCCTTCGGAAATACCCAAATATAGCCTCCGGGGGCTAAAGCGTGGCTTAAGTAAACCTTACAGTAATCGGGGTCTTCAACCTCTCCATCTAACAACCTAATCTCCCTATAACAGGAGACCATGTCCTCGTCGGCAACCTCCTCAAAGCCCCATTCACGCGGCAGCCTCCGACGGAGCCTCGCCACGTACCCGCTTGCGTCAATGGTTAACCTACCCTTAAACTCAACCTTAAACCCGTCCCTCCTCCCCCTAACTCCGACCACGTAGCCATCCTTAACTACGACGTCTTCAACTAGAACCTTATCCATTAGCTCAGCTCCAGCGTTTAACGCCTCGTTTAGAAGCCGTTGACCGAAAAACAGCCTATTAATCATAAAGCCGTGAAGACCCTCACCCTCAACCCTAAACCTAACCTCGCCGTCAGGCGAAAACACGTCAATACCCTTAATCCTAAGCGCCAGCTCATCACCCTTCGGATAGCTAAGCGCCAGCTCGTCAAAGTGATGCCTACCAACAGCATCCCCGCAAACCTTATCCCCTACCCTTTCCCGAGGCAGCCTTTCAAGTATTAAGACCTTTAAGCCGAGCCTAGAAGCAGTTTTAGCAGCTATACAGCCTCCAGGGCCAGCACCAACCACGAGTAAATCATAAACCTCCATACGGAACACCGTTACCGGATATCCTAGGTTTGGAACCCCGCCTACTACCTCACCATCCCTATTAAGTTAAAGCTTGCTAACCCTTAAACCATTCTAACGCGTTTACCAGCCGTACTACAATAATTTCAACGCGCACCTCCAACTCGAAGCTACTAAGTAATACTGCTACCAACCCTTTTAAAGTGCTTCCCAGAAGCTGTATACAGCTTAGTGTGGGAAGATAAACTCAAGGAAGTTAAAACGCACCTCGCAGCGTTTAAGGGGCTTACGGGCTCGGAAGTAAGCCTCGATACGCCTTTCAATCTCTTTGAACTTTCCATCTTACTTCGCCTTCAACGCTTCAAGAGCCCTCCAAGCCTCAGCTATAAGCCGAGCCCTTTCCTCTTCGTATTATGTACGCGCAACCTCCTTCCGCCTACGTTTCAGCGCTTGCCAAGGCTTGTAAAGGCTCTTTACGATAAGCTTGCTTTCCCTCAGCATTTCCCCGTGAACGGCTTCAATCTCGCTGTAGATTGGTTCCATACTATTCCAGTATACCGGTTTACTCGGATCCCTCAAGGCGTGCTTGATTAGTAATGCCTTAAGCTGTTTATGTGGAAGCGTTAGTTCAACGTTCTCTAAAAGGCGCTTAACGTGGGCTTTAGTGTAGACTTTGATGTGGTGGCAATCATTATTAAGACATCCATAGTTTGTTACCCTTCCTTTAGGCGTTGTGTACAGGTGTACCCTGTACCCGCGCTGTTTAAGAGCATTGTACAACGGCTTAAGGACGTATATTTTCTCATTGTATAGTACAACCTTGAACTTCGCGACTCTTCCTTTATGGCTCCACGTACACACCGACCCCTCGGCGTCAATGGCTATGCCGAGTACGTTGTAAAGCTTTTCGTCGTTATCTATAGGTGCTGGGATACGCTTTTCAAGAAAGTCTAGGCTAGGAAGAAGCTCACCACGCCTAATAAGCCTCCCATCAACAACAGACCAATACATAGATTAAAGCAACGCATAAGAAACTTAAAGAATTAAGCCACAAAGCAAAAAATTGAAAAAACAACCTTTAACATTTTTAACCTTTAAGGTTCGTTAAATACATAAAGAAATATATAACCGGGCGTAGCCTACTGCCTACATTGTAGGTAAGGTTAAGTACCTCCCTTAGTTAACCGCTCTAATAGAGGAGTCTACTCAATGTTGATGCTGGAAGGGTTAAGTAAGACTGAACTAACGGTTTTAACGGCTTTAACCATTAAAAGCCAGCCTGAAGCGTTAGCGTTCAGTTTTGAAGCGGGATGGTACTATCCACCACTAACCAAGCTAAACCTAGGTAGGGAGGAGGTTGAAAAAACGTTAAAAAGCCTAATCAATAAAGGCTTAATCGTTACGGAGCCTGTAACGAAGTCCATACTTTGCCCCTCCTGTAGATCATTTAAGGTTTTAACCTTCTACTCATGCCCCTTCTGCAATTCAAAGAACGTCGAAAAGGATGCTCTTTTGGAGCATTTCTCATGTGGAACGTTAAATAGGCGTGGATATTTTAAGTCAAACGGTAAACTCATATGTCCAACCTGTAAACGTGAACTACGAGCTCTAGGCGTAGACTACACCATCGCAGGGGTTTGGTTTAAATGCCTCGCGTGTAATAAAACGTTTGAAGCACCTAGTATATCCCACCGCTGCGTAGCTTGCGGCTTTGACTTCGATTATAGAAACTCCATATACGAAGACGTCAATAAGCATACGATAACCTCGAAAGGAGTTGAAGTAGCTAAACGGGTAAGCTTCGCATACGCCGTTGAAAAAGCGGCTGAAAAAACCGGCTTCACCTCCGAGTTTAACGGGACGATTAAAGGGACATCCGGAGTAGAGCATAGGTTTGACTTCATCCTAAGGAAGGGGGAACACGTAATAGCCGTAGAACTACTATTCAACGACGTATCACCTCTACTAGTATCGGTATTAGCATCCCTCTACGATACTTCCTCCGTTACACACATCATAGCCATGATCCCGGAGACGCCGGCTGAAGCTAAAAACATGATTAACAGGTATAACGCTATCATCGTGAATGCATCAACACCCGACGAATTATCATTAGCCATCGAAAACATACTAAGCAAATACTCTTAGGCCGGCTTCATAGCAGGAAGGCAGACCAACCGAAGCTAGTAGGGGCCTCAAGGTTCTAGTATATCTTCGATTAGTGGAAAAACATACCTTCCCCACCTTCGCCTAAACCCTTTAAGGCTCTAATCATAGCTATAACGGGCGATCCAGCTTAAACCGCGGAGCTTCACCTCAAGCCTTCAAGACGTTTAAGCGGCGGGATAACCTACAGCACTCCAAGACCTTAGCCTTCAGATCCTTACTCCATACCCATATGTCGCGTAAACCCTACGAGTATTATGGGCATCTACATAGATAGCCTTTAAGCTTCTTTAACAATCCACTTAAAACCAAGGCTTAAGCCCCCCGTAGACGCTTCGTAATGAAGCGTTACGGACATTAAACTAAACCGGAAGGTTTTAATCCTCTAGGCCTTAAGACTATGATAGGTTAAAACCGTTAACCGGGCTTGAGTGACTAATGTTAAGGAGCCGACCTATAGGAGTATCTTACATAGTGAGTGTAATGTTAATGATGCTCCTAGTATCGATAATAGCCACCATAATAATTAACTGGGGCCAAAACCTCGTCTCCACGCAGCAGACAGGCTTCTCATCCATACTGGAGGCTAGCCATGAAAGGTTGAAGGAAGCCTTCACCATTGAAAACGTTAAGTTTGACCTGGAAAACCAGAAAATAACGGTCTACGTAAGGAACTATGGGAGCATTAGTGTGAATGTGGCCAGCATCTACGTAAACCACACCGCGGCATCACTAAACCTATACGAAACAATTATGCCAGGCGAAGTGAAAGGCATAAACGTAAGCCCCCAAACCCCCTTCGCTAGGAAGGCAACGCAGTTAATAACGGTTTCAACGAGTAGGGGTAATGAGTATGAAGCCTACTTCGTCGTCCCGTAGCGAAGGCGTAAGCTACCTAGTATCCATGCTAATAATGGCGGTAGTAGTCGGCGTACTTATGGCCGCCGTAGTAAGCTGGGGTATATCGCAAACATTCCTAGGACAAAGTGCGTACGGGGAAGCCATCACATCCTTAAAGGAGAAAGCCGAGGAGAAAGTAGTAATCGAACACGCATGGGTAACGCCCGACGGAATACTACACCTACACGTTAGAAACGTAGGATTAATACCCGTAAGCGTTGACGCCGTATACGTAAACGGGACACTCATCAGGGTTGAGCCCCCCGTACTTATAGGGTTGAAAAACAGCGCAACAGTAAACGTCACCCTCCCAAGCATGGAGGCGGGCTACGCCCTCATAACGCTCGCAACCACGAGAGCCACCATGGTTAGCGACTACGCCTACATACCCAGGCTCTTCATCTACACCTATTACCCATCCTCCTACAACGTAACCCTAGGATCCTACCTCTCAGGCAACCTGGACAGCCTTCGTTATAGGGATTTAAACTACCTCGTAGTTAAATCGGCTGGGACAACTACCTCTTCAACCCCTTACAACCCATCCTCCTACACGATTCTAAACGGAAGCCTTAAAAGCGGCACCATAGAGAATGCGCGAAGCAACGATGGCAACTACATAACATTTGAAAGCGCCACCCATCAATCCCCGTCCCCATACAATCCCACCGGCTACAGCGTCATAACCGGTACTTGGTTAAGCGGAGGCTTAAACGATGTGAAAAACAGCGACGACAACTACATGGTTTTTGAAAGCGCCCCAGTAAAATACTTAGTCAGGGCGCTACTTGCATATAGAAGTGCAACAGGATCAGGGGTGAACTACCCGAAGGTTCGCGTTTGGAACGGCATCCAGTGGGAGGAGGAGCAGGAGTTGGCCTCAGCCGAGAGCGAAGTACGCTGGGTTCGCGTAGCAACCCACCCTTGGAAGGATGAAAAGATAGTCGTAACGTTGTCCGCCGACCGCTACTTAGACGCGTACGTATGGAACGGCGCTACATGGACCAAGTACTCAAACCTGGGGCGAACTGAAACCTACAATACACGTTGCTTCGACATAGTCTACGAGCAAAACAGCGGCAGAGCCATCCTAGTGTACAGCTACTCCCCATCGAGCGCCGTTCGTGATTTAGCGTACAGGATCTGGACTGGCTCCTCTTGGCTTCTTGAACAGTACATAAATGACCCTTACACTAGCGATACCACGGTCTACTGGGTAAGCCTTGCAGCAAAACCAGGCAGCAACGAGGTGGGGCTAGTTTACACTCATCAAAGAGGGTCTGATAGGTACGTAAGGGCGTGGATCTGGAACGGCACGTCTTGGGGAAACTCTGTACTAATTTCATATAGAAGCGGAGTCTCTGGCAGTCCTAAGGAGATATGCGCCTTAGCGTATGAGCAAGCGTCTAAGCGCCTTGTGGTTACCGGTGTTGATTACTATCCCTATCAAGTAGCGTACGCGATCTGGACTGGCTCCTCTTGGTCGGGGATAGGCTATGTAGACCCGAATCCGGACCTTGACGATGAAATATTCTGGTTAACGCTTAAAGCAGATCCAGCATCCAACAGGATTATGCTGACGTGCGTAGACGGTGGCAACGATCTTAGCACAGCCCTATGGAGTGGCTCCGCGTGGTCGCTAAGTACAAGGCACGAGGACAACGTGGAGACGGTGGATAGGCGCTGCGCTGATGGTGATTGGGAGCCTACCCTTAATCGCTTCGTCCTAGCTTGGGGAGTGAGCCTTTTTAACGACTTAAGGTATAGGGTATGGGATCTCTCTACGGGATGGGGTTCTATTAATAGCCTTTCAGGCTTTGATCCCGCACAGCACTGGGTTCAGGCTAGAGGTTGCCCGCTGGATGAGGGTATAGCTAGGGTCATGTTTGGGGTAATAGACGGTGCGAATGACCTGACCATGCTTTATTGGGACGGAAACTCCTTAGGAAACCTCTTTAAAGCTACCGAGGTGGTTGACACCTACGCGTATGAGTGTTTTGAGGTGGAGTATGAACGCTTTAGAACTCCGATAAAGCAGGAGGTTTCGGTGGAGTTTCGCGGTAGTAGTAATACGAGTCCTTGGAGCGTGTTGAAGTGGACTGTTGAAGCAGGTTTTAACGTTTCCAGCGTTAACGTTACGCTTCAACTCTACGACTACTCCGCTGGAGGCTATCCCTCTAGCGGCGACGGCTACATACACTATACTGGTGGAACTGTTGACGAGGTTAAGTGGCAGCTCATTAACATGAACCCTACACGCTTCCGCGACGCTACTGGAAACTGGAAGCTTAAAATAACTGCTATTAAGCAATCTAGTGAAGCGTTTCAGCTTAGGGTTGACTGGGTTGAGTATAAGCCTACGGTTGCCGCCTACGTAGCTGAAGTAGTGTTCGAGGGCGTTAGCAATACTTATACGTGGACGCAGCTTAACTGGCTTACCGATTTGGCGTTTAACGTTTCCAGCGTTGACGTTACGCTTCAACTTTACAACTACTCCGCTGGAGGCTACCCCTCTAGCGGCGACGGCTACATACACTATACGTCGGGCCCCCCTAACCAAGATGAAACCAGGAATCAAACAATACTTACAAGCTCGGAGCGTTTTAGGAATGCTACTGGTGGCTGGAGGCTTAAGGTTAAAGCTGTTAAGGACGCGTCTTTTGAGCTTAAAGTTGACTGGGTGAAGTATGAGCCAACGTACTATACTCGATACGAGGTTACGGTTGACTTCAACTTCACCAACGTTACGCCTCCCTTCACGCCCGGTAAGCTTACGTTTAAGGTTGTAAGTAAGTACAGCCTAGGCAGTGTCAACACCGTCATTCAGGCCTGGGACTACAGCCTAAATGGTTGGAGCGATACGGCTAAGATCACGTATGAATCCGCCGATCCGCCCGCTGACGAAGTTAAGCTCTTAACGATAACCAGCGACATCGGAAAATACCTGCGTAATGGGGAGGCGCGCCTCCGCATCCACGGGGTTAAGGATACCACGATCCAGTATGAGCTCTTAATAGATGAGGTTGAGCTAAAGGCTGAAAAGTGAAGGAGGCTTAGGGCTTGGGTCAACGCTTTAAACTTGGTAAGCGGGGTATAGCTAACGTTATAGGGGCTGTAGCGTTCATATTCATCGCGGCCTTCATAGTCGGCAACCTCATGGTTTGGAGCATGATGCGCTACGGCGAATACGTTAAAACCGTTGATAGAATGCTTCAGCTCGATGAGGAGCGGAGGCAGGAGGTTATCGAGGTAACGGACGTTTACTTCGGCGCCCATCGAACCTATGCAAACCCGGATCTATACGTCGTTAACGGTATACCTTCAGGATGGATTCATAACCCTACATACCCGGTTACGGTAACAGCAAGCAAAACAACCTCCTATTACTACCCGGTTAATAATATGTACTTCGCAACGGGGAGTGATGGATGGACCTTCTCCAGGAAGATGCCTCCGGGGGTTGATTACGGCATCTACGGGGATTGGACAACGGATGTTAGGGGTGGGGGTTCAAGGTCTGGGGCAGGCTTCATATACGTGGATGAGAAATACGATCCACCCCCTGGCGAAAACGCCACTTTCCAAGGAAATTGGACCACTTGGTTTAGTGTTGACCCTAGGTTTTTAGGGTTAAACCCTAAAGCGTACCTTAGCTGCGGCAGGTACGTCCCGTACGATTTATACTTCGCAGCCATCGTGGAGGCGTACGTTAGGATCTACTTCCTCGATAAGGATGGCGTGGATAGATTGCTGCTGGTTGCCGAGTATACGACGCATGGCGACTTCCAATGGAAGTATAATAGTTTTGACGTTACCAGCTACATAGACATGAACACCGCTAAGGAGTACCGCGTTACGGTGTCGGTCGAGGTTACGGTTAAGCATACCGGAACGCCTAAGGAGTTCCTGGTCTTCATAGACGACGTGGAGCTATCCATGCCCTCTGAAAGTTACGTCGTGGACCTCTACGGTAGTATCGTTATTCAGGAGGAACCGACCAAGGTTGAGAAGCTCGAGCTTAACGTGGCTACCCACTACAACGCGACACTGCTTCAGTACGTGTACCTTTACGACTACTCAGCGGAGAGCTGGGTTCTTCTTTCGAGGAGGTACGTATCAACGGACCCATCCGAGTTCACGTTTAGGGTAGAGGGTCCCAGCGTCCCTAATTACATATGCGTTAAGCCCAAGGTGTATCCTCCTCAAACCGTGGATCCAAGCCCTATTGGCGAGGTTAGGGTGAGGGTTTACGCCGTGCTTAAGGATCCTTTCAAAGCCTTCATCGACTCCATCAGGCTAAGCAGCTTCAGCATTGAGAGGGACCGCGTAACGTTAACCATAACCAATAAGGGGCATTTAACGGTGCGCCTAGTTTCAATCTGGGTTGTAAGCATCACTAACCAAACGCGCTTCGACGTTGACGTCTTCCTAAGCCCGCTTCAAAGCAGAACGCTATCTTTAAACTATGCATGGTCCTATGGTAGGTACCTAATTAAGGTGGTAACCGAGAGAGGTAGCATAACGCCTAAGTTAATCACGGTCGGCTAGTCGGTGCCCCACGTCAATACAAGCATTACTAAACCAACCTTTAGAGGGGTAAAGCCGCGTGGAAAACACAAATGGAACATAAGTCTTAAAACGCGCTGTGAATGCAGGCGTAGGGCTTCCGCCTAAACCGCGAATAGCGATGGAGCGCGGATTTAACGGGTCAGCGTAGCGAGGGCCCTAAGCTTTAAAACTAGGAACCCCGCTTTAGCGGCAGCGTTAATCCGCTAGGTACCTTATAATTTTCTCGTATACGTCCTTATCCCTTCGATCCTCGTAGCCGCTTAGTATGGTCGGGTTATCGTTAACCTCCACTACTAGGTAGTCTCCATTAACCTCCTTAACGTCAACCCCGTAAAGCCCTCGACCGATTATACTGCAGGCCTTTACAGCTATTTCCTTCAGCTTCTGAGGGACGTTGCACCTCTTTAACGGTATCGTCCTACCCCAGATGAAGCTCGGCTTCCCCCGGCGCTTCACGCCGTGCTTCCACGTACCCCTCGGCATCATATACTTACACGCGTATAACACTTGACCGTTAAGAACGCCAATCCTCCAGTCGAAGCTGGTCGGTGTAAACCTTTGTACGACGATGAAGTCCGACCTTCTAAAGAACCTCTTCGCGACCTTACGGAAGCTTGCTTCGCAGGAGGCCTTCTCCACGTACTTAGAGAAGTTCGTGTAGGGCGCCTTTATCACGACGGGTTTACCGAGAACCTCGAAAACCTCCTGAATCCTCCTACGGTAAAGCTCCTCCCTGCCTAAGAATATCGTTTGAATATGGGGAATATTAAACCGGTCGAAAAGCTTATACTGATGTATCTTATTGGCGCATATCCTTATTGAGTCAGGGTCGTCAACAACCTTTAAGCCGTGCTCCCAAGCGGTTTTAGAAACCACGTAAGCCGTGTATAGTGGATCCGTCGTAGCCCTTATGAAGAGGGCGTCGTACTCGAGGAGCCTTGAAAGCTGGCTTCTAAATATGAAGCTAAACTCGTGGTTAAGCTTTAAGGCTGTATCCTTAAACTTCTGCAGGGCTTCAGCCTCCTCGGAGCGCGAAAAATTATATTTTTCAACGAAGCACGCTATTTTAACCGTTTAAACCGGCCTCCGGGGGATTTGGAGTATTTCAAGCGTAATGATTTCCAGGTCGGAGGGCGTAATCTCATCTGCTCTCAAGACTTGAAGGTCGCATAGGTAGGCTTTACCGTTAACCCTTTGAACGAGAAGTTTGCAGATCGGAATGTTAAATACGTCGTAAACCTTCTTAGATACGCCGCAAACCTCCTCATCGTCCACCGTGCTCCTACCGAAAAAGGATTTATAAGCTGTTAAATCCCCTATTAATGGCTGTACGCAGACAGCATACCTATGGTTCATGGTTAAGCTTTTAACTGCTCTATAAAGCGACGCTTTACTACGCGCGATCTTAAAGCGGCCAAACATAAAGGGGTTAACCGCGAATACGACTACCGGGAGGTTTAAGGTGGATACTACCTGCTCCACCGAGTCTGTTACTACGTAGGGTAGTACGGGAACCCCTGCTTTAGAAGCCCTAGTAAGTAGTATGGGCGTTCTATAGGCGTCGAGAATATCCCTGGTTAAAGGTATAACCCTACTATTCAATACTTCAGCGTGGAGTGAAACGTAGTAACCGGTCTTCATATACCTGTAGTCGTTATTAACGTTAACGACGAGATCGTATCTAGCCGAGGACCTAAGGAACTCCGAAGGCCTCATTACGATAATATCATTATCGTCTTCATCGGCCTCTAGCTCCATGCTGGATACGACCAGCACGTAAAGCACCTGATAGCGCTTCCATTACTTCCTCCTAGGGGGAGGATATTTAAAATTAACTTACATCCTTAAAGGCTTATATTTAGCCTTACAAACCTCCATATAGAGGTACCTTTACGCGGTGGAGCTTAAAGGCCCTCGGCCCCGAACACGAGTTTTCGGTGGTTAATGAAAACCTTAAGGCTATGCCTATCGCCGATAGGATCATAAAGGACTTCTACGGTAGGATCGTTAACTCCGTGGAGCGGGATGGCTTCAGCTTTGGAAAGGAGCTTCAACTACACGTTTTAGAGGTTAGATCGAACAATCCTTTCGAGTCGCCGATGGAATTCGAGGAAACCATGCAACGAGCGGTTCTAGAACTCCTAAGCTTCCTCGGAAAGCGTTATAGGGCTAAACTCCTAGGCGCAGGTATGCACCCCCTCTTAAGGATTGAGGAGACCGATGTCTGGCCCCATCGCCATAGGCAGATCTACGAAGCATACGGTAAGATCTTTAACCTTAAACAGCACGGTTGGCTTAACATACAAAGCTTCCAACTTAACATCCCATACTTTAATGAGGGGGAAGCCATATTGATGCATAACGCGCTAGCCAATATCTGCGCCTACCTACCGGCTATCTCGGCTTCCTCACCTATCTACGAGGGGAGGATCGGCGAATACGTGGATAACCGTTTACGCTTCTACGTTGAAAGCCAGAAGGAGGTACCGTCCATAACCGGGCGCGTTATACCCGAGTACGCCTCATCGTTCAAACAGTATAAGGAGGAGGTCATTGAGCGTTACTCGCAAGATTTAGCTAGGGCCGGCGCAGATAAATGCCTACTCTACAAGGAATGGGTAAATTCTAGAGGCGTAATCTTAAGGTTTGAGAGGAAGACACTCGAAATACGCGTAATGGATGAACAGGAATGTATAAGGTCGGACGTCGCCTTAAGCTGCTTTATAAGATCCCTCCTTAAGGCCTTTCGAAACGGGACCATCCCGCTACTACCGACGGAACTTCTCGTAAACGATTTTAACTCAATCGTGAAGGACGGCTTAAACGCTAAGGTCCTACATCCTGAAGCATCGACAGCTAGAGGCGTATGTAGGTACCTCTTTAAGATGGCCTGGATGTACGCTTCACCGGAGGAGAAGAAATACTTAGGGTTAGTGGCTCGACGTATAGAGGAAGGTAGCCTATCCGAGGCTTTAAGGAGGGAGGTGGTTAAAAAGGCTCAGAGGATGAGCCTCCCTGAAGCTACGTTAAACGTTTACCTAAACCTCGTAAAGAGTTTAGAGGAGAATAAGCCCTTCTTTTAAGGCGTTAGCCATGTCGGACGTTAGGCAAAAGGACTTCTTTAACGTCTGCGGTAGATGCGTAATTGAATGCTGCCGTAACGCTAAACCCCCCATAACGTCGAGGCGTGAGGAAGCCATAACAACGTACCTGAAGAAGCAAGGCATCGGTATAGAGCAACCCTTCATACACGGAGACTACACGTTTCCAAGGGAGGATGCTGACGGCTACTGCGTATTCTACGATAAGAAGTCGAGGAGATGCCTAATCCACCCCGTAAAACCGGAAACCTGCGTAGCGGGCCCCATAACCTTCGACGTAAATAGTGCATCTAGGAAGATCGAATGGTACATTAAAATGGAGAAGATATGCCCCCTAGCCGGGGTTATGTTAAGGGACGTGGAACTATTAAAGGAGCATATTAAAACGGCTAAGGGCGAGATTTTAAGGCTTATCCGCGAACTTAAACCTGAAGCCTTAAGATCCATACTGAAACGCGAAGAACCGGATACCTTTAAAATAGGAGAGGACGATGTAGACGAAGACGTATTAAGGGCTTTAAACGTGGATACCGCTTCAACCTAGCTGGAAGCCTCCCTTTAAAATAGCCAAAGCCCCCTATCGGAACCTCTCTAAGGTACGTAGCCCGGCGTTTACTACTACTTTGAAGCCGTCTACAACGGCTTAATGGAGAAACTCAAGGCGGAGGGGCTAACCAGTTGAAGATCGCGAAAGCGGCTACGACGAGTACGCATACATGTTTAACTCCAGCTACTATACTACCGGTGGACATTTTACCAGCGGCTAACCCGCTCATAACGGCCTGTATGAGCGCCATGTGGAAGAAGAGCCTACGTATTTGGCCCGCCGGTATCATCATCCCCGCTACGAAGCCGGTCGCAACAGGGCTTACGCGGTAGAAGAACGTAGTTAGAAGGATTACTACGCAGTAAGCGAATACTAGGAAGGCTACGTATATTATTATCACGTAGATACGGAGTTCAGCAGCCCTCTCCTTCTCGAGTAGGTGTACGCTTCTAACGTAGTTAGCCGCTAGATCCATGACGTCCGAGGTAATAGCCCCGAACCTAAGGGCGTCGCTCATTAAGTTCGCCATCCTCCTAGCTAACATGGTTCCTACGCGGTTAGCTAGTAGCTGTAAAGCATTCTCCAAGGTAGCCCCCCAAGACATTTGAACAACCAGTTTTCTAACCTCCCTACTTAAGGGCCCGTAGTGCTTCTTAGCCGCCGCTTCGAAAGCCGTAGGCAATGTCATACCTGTTCTCTGCGCCTCAGCTATATCTGAGAGAAGCTCGGGTAGGTACTCGTCGATTTTACGCCTCCACGAAGTATCTACGTAGTCGAGAACCCCGTAAGGTGCTAAAGCTACGAGTATTATAAGGACTACGTAGTTATCGAAGGCCACCGGTTGACTTGTAAGGAGTACGTGGAACCATACGTTAACCGCTAGTAATGTTAAAGCGGCGAGTAGTGAAGCCGCTAATACCGCTTTTTTAACCCTCTTAGGGATACCCGGCACTCTTCACACCTTAACCATGAAGGCGTCCATTAGGATAAGCATTATAACTAGAATAGCGGGGGTTAAAACGTAGACGACGATCATCATGATCAACTCCAAGCTTAACCCGAAAACGGCGGCTCCTACTAGGGACATCATGGAGAGCATAAGTATCAATATGAGCGGTCCTATCACCGCGCCTCCTATATATACCTCTGAAACTACGGATAGACTAGTGATACTACGTCTAATCTCTATCCTCTTCAGCCTCATGAAGCGCCTAGCCTCCGTTAATAGGTACCTTTTAAGGTCGCCTCCGGCGCTCGAAGTCGATACTACGCCTCGAAGGACCTCCGCGAAGCCCGATGAAGGGGAGCGTTTAGCTGCTCTACTAATGGCTTCGAGTACGTCGTAACCGAAGAGCTCCACGTCCCTAATGATGTTCCTAGCCTCATCGGATATCGCCTTAATGTTTAAGTCGGCCAACGACTTAAAAATCCTCTCAGGAGTTATCCCGGCCGCGGCTAATACGGCCATATGGCTAACTACGAAGGGTAGCTCAACCTCCATATACCTCCTCCTAGTCGAAGCAACACCCTTCGGGTATATGTATGAGGCGTAGAAAACCACTACCCAAACGATAAGTGAGAAGCCGAAGCTTAATAGGATTTTCTGCGTTAAAACCTTAATAAACAGGTCGAGGATGAAGTAGCTCGAGACGAACGTAGTTGTAGCCGCTAAAAACGATAGGAGAACCATTAAGCTGACGTAAGCCCTCAGCGTAATCCTCATACCCGCCTTCCTTAAGGCGTCGTCAAGCCCGGTTAACTGGGCTTCTAGCCAGCTAACCCTTCCCCCAAGCACTCTAAAGGCGAAGGCGTGGAACCCCTTAGCCCCGGCTTCAACCCTTCCGCGGCGCCTTGAAAACCTCTTCATCAAGGATATCCGAGCTCCTACCCCCTTTAAGCGGCATAACCATTAAGTTAGATCCATCCTCGCCCTTCTATACGTTTTCGCCGGATCCGCGTAATACTCCTTTACGACTGCGCCTACCTCCTTAAAGCTCCTTATACCCTTCCTAACCATCCATTCCAAAACGAGCCGACGCCTAGCTAGCTCCTCCCTAACTTCGTCTAGGCTTAAGTTACTCATCTTCACTATCTTCTCTAGGACATAGCTCCTACCGCTAAAAGTATAGGTATCGCCATGCGGGTTCCACGTATACGTATCGCTAGTTAATATCTCCTTGGTTTTAGGGTCTAAAGCTACTATCTCTGTGTTAACGGCAATACGTCTAACCGGTTTCCCGCCTACCTGAACCCTCTTAAGGAGTATAACGTCGTCTAGGAGGGTTAGTAGGGACCTAGGGATGTTCATAGGCTCCGACTCCAACCTATGTATAACGGCTTGAACACTATCCGCGTGAATGGAGCATAGGCCTCCGTGGCCGGTGGCCATAGCGTGGAACAACGTATAGGCTTCAGCCCCCCTCACCTCGCCTACCACTACGTAGTCCGGGCGTTGCCTTAACGCCGTTTTTAGGAGGTCGAAGATCGTAACTTCAGCTACACCGGTAGCCCACCCGGTCCTAGTAACCATTGAAAGCCAGTTCTCATGCGGAATGTTAAGTTCAGCCGTATCCTCAACAGTTATGATCTTATAGTCGGGCTTAATAAACATGGCTAAGCAGTTTAGAAGCGTAGTTTTACCCGTCGCCGTACCTCCAGCTACTATTAAGGATAGCTTATGCTCAATAAGCATCCAGTAGTAAGCCGCCATCTCGGCTGATAGCGTATTAAACATTATTAGGTCGCTAATGGTTAGCGGATCGGACCTAAACCTCCTTATGGTGAACGAGGAACCCCTACGTGAAACCTCCCTACTATAGGTTATATTGACGCGGCTACCATCAGGTAGGGCGGCGTCAAGTATGGGTTGCGCTATCGATACGTGTTTACCGCAGCGATAAGCTAACCTAATAACGAAGGAGTTAAGTTCTTCATCGCTCTCGAAAACCACGTTCGTTGGAAGCGATTCGTATTCACGATGCCAAACGTATATAGGTATACCTACACCGTCGCAGCTTATATCCTCAACCATATGGTCACGCATGAAAGCGTCGATCTTACCGTACCCTACGAAGTCCCGAATGGCGTAGTATAGGAGCTTGTTTAAAGTTTCAGGGTATGGTAGTTTAATTTTATACTTTTTAACAATCCGCTCAACGGCGTCTCTAAGGTATTTCTCAGCCGATTTAATATCGGCTAGCGACTTCAAATCCACGTCGAGCTCATCCATTAACGCCTCCTTTATCCTAGCTAGGATCCTCTTCTCATTATCAAGTAGTGTTGGCTCGATCACCACGTAGTTCATCTTCTTAGTGGCCGGGTCAATAGCTATAGCCGTATACGCGTAAGGCTCGTAGACGGGGCTCATACTAATTATGTTTAGCTGCCGCCTAACTACAGCTACACTAGCTTCGCCTTTAGCTTCATTCAAGCGCTCCACCAGTAACATTAAAAGACGCAGTAACCTCTATAAGACTTACCGTCTAAGTTTAATGTTGCCTCCGAGGTGCCGATCGCGTGGAAGGCGCTCGACACATTAAAGGCGAAGTAGGATGAAAGGCTTAAAAAGCTTGAAAGACTTATCGAGGCTTACCTCCTAGCCCAAAAAGCCCCTCCCTAGACCTTAAAAGGCGCGGAGGAACCCGGTTGTAAGCTAAAATCCGTAGGTTCGCTTTCAGCTTCTAGTTTAAGCCTAGGTTTAAAACCGTTTTAAGCCGTTCTCCGCCCACGCCTTAATGGGGGGAAGCTCGCAGTTTGGAACCTTTTAGGCTTAAAGGTAGTCTTCAATCCATTCTTCTAAGCCGCTGAATACCTTATCGGCGTCTTGCTTTAGGCATAACGTCTTCACGAAGAGCCTGTTTTCACCCGGTAGTCCGCCATGGATCGCGTTTACTTTAACGTACGCGGCTTAACACTCTCTCAGCGTATAGGCTTCTTAAGCTTAGGGCGAATTCAACTAGGTAAGCCCTAAGTCTTTTAAGACTGTCCCCCTAAATATTTAAGGGTGGATGGGTTGACATTAGCCTTCGTACTTATAAATAGTGAAACGGGTGCTGAGGAGGAGGTCTTAAAGGAGCTCGTCAAGGTAGATGAGGTTAAGGAGGCGTATAGCGTTTACGGCGTTTACGACATAATAGTAAAGGTGGAGGCCCCAGACCTAGATAAGCTTAAGGAGGTAGTACACTCCAAGATTAGGAGGATCGCCAAGGTTAGATCCACGCTAACCATGATCGCGATGGAAACGGCTAAGAAGTAACGCTACTTCTTCTTTACCGTTGTTACGATTTTTACCACGTCACGATCCCTTAATACGTACTCCTTAGGTAGGCGTACTCCGCTTCTAACGTCGATGGCGTACATCATACTCTTCGCTAGCTCCGTATGGATCTGTTCGGCTAGGTTAAAGACCGTGGAGTCCGGGGGCATTAGGTAGGCGTCCGGAAGAACGTTCCCCTTCCCGTCCGAAAGCCTTCCTTCATCCTCTACGGGGTAGACCACGTTCATACGTAGTAGTTTAAAGACGGCGAAGTTAATTGCGAACTGAACCCCTGTTCTAAAGTACCTATCGAAAACCCTCCGCTGAACGTAGTCTAAAGCCCACCTCTGCTTACTAGTTAGCTTCGACTCCTCAACAACCTTAAACAGCTCGTCTCCAGGTATATACCTTATTAAGCCCGCCAGCTCAGCCCGCCTTAAGGCTAGTTCAGCCTCGGCGGAGCAACTAACCACCATGGTGTACCCGAAGGCCTCCACTAGCCTCTTATAGTTCTCATCAGCTTGGGGTAGGTCCATCTTATTAGCCACTATAAGGGTTGGCTTAGATATCCACCTTAACTCCTTAACGAACTGCTTTAACTCCTCCCTACTCCACTCCTTAAAGTCCTTCTCTTGAAGCCCTGCTTTAACCAACGCCTTAACTACATCCACCTCCCTAATCTTCAGCCCTGAAAGCACAGCGCTAAGCGCCCCGGCTAAGCCTTTACCTGAGGATAGCATCCTTAGGATTTTACCCTTATTCCCCTCGACTACGCGAAGTAGCCAAATTAGTATTTCCTCCTCAATATCGTAGGCGTCCTTTAACGGATCGCCGGTTCCCGGTTCAGCTATCTCGCCGTCCTCATCTATACTCCCGGAGGCGTCGACAATATGTAGTAAGGCGTCGGCGGACATAGCCGCGCTTAAGAACTGATTACCTAGCCCCCTACCAGTCCAAGCCCCTTTTATTAAGCCCGGTAAATCCATTATCTGGATAGGTATAAAGCGCCATCCATCTATACAGGTCGAGTTACGGGGATTATCCTTAACCTTAAACTCGCGGCATACGCACGGGGTTTGTACGTAGGCTATCCCTACTTCGGGCCGCTTCGTGGTAAAGGGGTATGTAGATACCTCGGCGCTAAGCAAGGTCGCGGCGTTAAAAAACGTAGTTTTACCCGTATTAGTCTTACCTATGAGGCCTATTAAAACCATTAAGGCCACCTTAACCTAGGAAAGATTAGGCTAGCTAAGATATTAACTTTAAGCTAGGAGGCTTCTAGCTTAAAGCCCTATAAAGCCGCTCCTTCAACTCGTTTAAGGAGGCCTTCATAAAGTAGTTTTCACTCCAAGGAAGCCAGTCGACCCTAGCTACGACCCTCCAAAAAGATGCTAACTCCTCCTTACTAGTTAGCTTAGCTAACGCCTCGCTTAGGCTTAACCTACCCTTTAAGTAGGCATCGTAGATCGTTAACGCCTTATACGAGCTTCGCGTTTTAAGTATCGCTTCCAGCTTTTTCGCGTATCTAACAGCGCTTCTTACCGCTTCAATAGCCTCAAACCTAGCCACGTGGTTAAATAAGCCTCCCTCTAGGCGTAAAGCCTCAACCGTAAACTGTTGAGGAGGTATATGGCCGCGACGCTTCAACGCCATATACAACCCTCAAACCGTTAAGATCCGCCTTCCGACAACGTTTTACCACGCCTAACTAATGAGCTTAACGCTATTTAAAGCGAACATTATTAACAACCATGTGGGTAGGTAGGCCGGAACCCTTCCCGGCTTTAATAACCCCTACATAATACGAAAGGTTTAAGGGCTACTTTAGCGGCTTAAATTCCATCACCGAGCGTGAAGCCGGTGAAGGTAGTACTCGCCTTTTCAGGGGGTTTAGATACCAGCGTTATGGTGAAATGGCTTCAGGAGAAGTATCAAGCCGAGGTTATTACGGTTACCTTGGATCTAGGGCAGCGGGAGGATTTAAAGCCCATTGAGGAGAAGGCGGGGATGCTCGGAGTTTTAAAACACTACTCAATGGACGTTAGGGAGGAGTTCGCGGAAGGCTACATAGCGCTAGCCATTAGGGCTAACGCGCTCTACGAAGGTAAATACCCCGTTAGTACCGCTCTTTCAAGGCCTTTAATCGCTAAGAAGCTCGTCGAAGTCGCTAAGAAGGAGGACGCTAACGCGATAGCCCATGGATGCACCGGTAAGGGTAATGACCAGGTACGTATAGAGGTTACCGTTAAAGCGTTAGCTCCAGACCTAAAGGTTATAGCGCCTATACGTGAATGGGGCCTTACTAGGGAGCAGGAGTATGAATACGCTAAGAGGCACGGGATCCCGATTAAAGCTACGAGTAGCCTTTACAGTATAGATCAAAACCTCTGGGGTCGATCCGTGGAATGCGGCCCGCTCGAGGATCCAAGCCAAGAGCCGCCCGAAGACGCCTTCGAATGGACAACGCCGCCTGAGAAAGCGCCTAATACGCCTGAGTACGTAACGTTAAGCTTCGAGGATGGGCTACCCGTAGCTATTAACGGTGAACGTTTAAAGCTAGCGGAGCTTATAAGTAGGCTAAACGTATTGGCCGGTAGGCACGGCGTTGGAAGGATAGACCACGTGGAGGATCGACTAGTAGGTATAAAATCGCGTGAAGTATATGAGTGTCCAGCGGCAGTCTGCATCTTAGAGGCTCATAAGGACCTTGAGAAGCTTACACTAACAAAGCATGAGTTATTCTTTAAGGAGCTCGTCGACAGTCAATGGTCCAACCTGGTCTATAACGGCCTCTGGGAGGACCCGTTAAGGAAGGACCTCGACGCCTTCATAGCTGAGAGCCAAAGCCGCGTAAACGGCGACGTACGCCTTAAACTATTTAAGGGATCCGTTAAGGTAGTGGGGCGTACATCCCCTAATTCGCTCTACGAGTTAAAGCTAGCTACCTACGAGGCTTGGAGTACCTTCGACCAGTCATGGGCTAAAGGCTTCATAGAGCTTTGGGGCCTTCAAACAGGGATCGCGAACCGAATGGTTAAAAGGAAGGTGGATTATTGGAAATCTTAAGAGGTAGCCGCCTCCAGCCACAACCCTTAGACGTAGCCTCCTTCACGTCGTCCGTAGCTAGCGATACTTGGCTTATCCAGGCGGTTATACGCATAAACCAAGCCCACGTTTTAATGCTATTCGAGCAGGGCCTACTTAACGCCCATGAAGCCTCAAGCCTCCTAAAGGCCCTTGAAGAAGTACCGCCCGACCTACCGCTCGACCCAAGCCTCGAAGACGTACATATGAACGTAGAGCTCTTCGTAACCAAGAAGCTAGGAGAGGAAGTAGGCGGTAAGCTCCATTTAGCTAAGAGTAGGAACGACCAGGTAGCTACCGCCATAAGGATGGTTCTACGGGAGCAGCTATTAGGCATCGTGGAGAAAACCATAAGCCTAGTGGAAACCCTACTTAAACGAGCTGAAGAACATCTAAACACCCCTATGCCTGGTTATACCCACCTACAACATGCTCAACCCGTTACCTTAGCCCACTACCTACTAGCTTACGCCGACTCCTTTACGCGGAGCTCCGAGAGGCTAATGGATTCCTATAGGCGTGTAAATAGGTGCCCTATGGGGGCCGCTGCTTTAGCAACCACTAGCTTTAAACTAGATAGGTTTAGGGTCGCCGAGCTCTTAGGCTTCGAAGGGCTTATCGAGAACTCCATGGATGCCGTTAGCGCTAGGGATTTCGCCGTGGAGGTCTTAGCCGGGATGGCCGTGTTGATGACCGATTTAAGTAGGTTATGCGAAGAGTTAATCCTATGGAGTACGGCGGAGTTCGGCTTCGTCGATATACCGGACGAATACGCTTCAACGAGCAGTATAATGCCGCATAAGAAGAACCCGGTTGTAGCGGAGCTTATAAGGGCGAAGGCCGGTACGGTTTACGGCAGCTTAATGGCCGCCCTATCAATCCTTAAAGCCCTCCCCATGAGCTACAACCTAGACCTTCAGGAGCTAACCCCACACCTCTGGGAGGCTTGTAGAAATACCTCCTCATCGGTTTCAATGGCCGTCGGCATGCTTAAATCTATTAGGTTTAATGTTAAGCGGCTAAGGGAGGTTTTAAACAGGAGCCAGGTGGAAGCTACAGAACTAGCCAACCTATTAGTTCGAAGCTTAGGCATCCCGTTTAGGCAGGCGCATAAAGCCGTAGGTAGCCTCGTAAGGTACGCTGAATCCAAGAGTACCCTCATAAAGGACCTACCGTTAAACGAGGTTAAGGATGTTTTAAGTAGGGAGTTAAACCGCCCCGTTAAACTGGACGATGAACTCGTTAAGGTCTTAAACCCGGAGTTCAACCTAGACCTTTACCGCGTAACCGGTGGACCGGCACCGGTCGAGGTTAGAAGGATGCTGGATCAACGCGTTAGGGTCTTAAGCGATTTAAGCGCTACAGTTAAAAGTAAGCGTTCCCATATTAGTGACTCCTTAGCAAAGCTTAAGAGCCTCGTAAACTCCTTGACCTCCGCCCCTTAGGAGGAGGCTTAATTGAAGGTTAAATGCCCCGAATGTGATGGCGAGATTAACGTCCCCGAGGACGTAGTAGTGGGTGAAATCATCTCATGCCCTGATTGCGGCCGTGAGTACGAAGTGTACGAAGTAAGCCCGAACGGAGTATCCATAAGGCCAGCCGAGGTTGAAGGTGAAGATTGGGGCCAGTAAGATAGGATTTAATCAGCCTTATTAGGCGTAGTGAGCTTCTTTTAAGCCTTGACTTTCTTAACTGTTACGATTATGGGCTTACGAACTACGGTAAGGTAGGCTCTTCGAGGCTGCGAATAGGTACGTAGAGTTCCTAGCCATTGTACGCTATTTATTCTCAATACCCTTTGAACCCGTCTGAAAACCTTAAGTTGATCCTTAAAACCTAACACGTTAAGTTAACCGGTCGATTAGTCGTTAGGAGTTTTCAAACGGGTTAAGGTGAAGCATCAACACTTAGCATTCACATCGTTAAAGCATAGGCTAAAGAGGTTTCACGGCTTTAAACGTTATAAGGTAGCACCCCTCAAATACCGTGGAAGTGACGGATTTGACACTAGCCTTTATGTCTATAAAACAATGGGGCGGGTGCTAAGTATGAAGATATTACTACTCCAAGATAGGGTTCGCTGGGAGGAGAAGCAGATAATGGCCGCGGCGCAAAGTAGAGGGGTTAACCTTAAGCCCTTAGACGCTAAGGACGTAGTGGTTGACTTCGACTTCTTAAGGGAGGTTAAAGCTGACATAGCGCTACAGAGGTGCGTAAGCCATTTTAGAGGCCTCTACTTAACGGCAGCTTTAGAGGCAGCTAATCTTAGGGTGGTAAATAGCTTCGCCACGATGCACGTATGCGGCGATAAACTATTATCCTCCATAGCCCTATTTAAGGCCGGGGTACCTAGCCCTAGCTTCGCGGCTACCTTCACCGTGGAGTCAGCCTTAAAGGCGTTAACTAGGTTAAACTACCCAGCAGTTTCAAAACCGGTGGTAGGTAGCCACGGCCGCCTCCTCTCCCTAGTGAAGGATCGGGACGCGGCGATAGCCATACTTGAACACGAGGAAGCATTAGGTAGCGCGTTACACCGTATCCACTACTTCCAAGAGTTTATAGATAAACCCTCAAGGGACATAAGGATCGTGGTTGTAGGCGGTAAAGCCGTAGCCGCCATCTACAGGTACGCGCCTCAGGGTGAATGGAGGACGAACGTAGCCATAGGTGGTACCGCTAAACCCTGCCCCCTCACTAATGAGCTTGAGGGGTTAGCCCTTAAAGCCGCTAAAGCAATGAACGCCGAGGTAGCCGGCGTAGACATAATGGAGAAGGGCGACGAACTCCTAGTTAACGAGGTAAACCCAACGGTTGAGTTTAGGGGGGCATCCTTAGCGACCAACGTCGATATAGCCGGTGAAATAGTAGACTACCTTATTAGGGAGGTAAAGCGTTAACGACCGTATTAATGAAGGAGGCTCATACCTTCCTTTAGGCCTAGCCCGCCCATTCCGCTCCCGTACGGCTTTGAAGATTGCTACGAGGATTTCGTCGCGATCCTGTTTCTAGCCGACGCGTTAAGGTAAGTAGCATGCCGCGATAAGGCTTAACACGTAAGACTACGTAGGAATCCTTAGCTCGGTAAAACCGTTAAGGGCGATAGTTAAAGCTTAAAAGCACCGGTCCTAGACATTGAAACCTAGGAACCACTATGGGGCAGCGGACAGGTTTAAGCTATGAGCGTAAGGCGGGGATCGGTCCATGGAAGTAGAGAAGAAATCGGCAAGCGTAAAGGTGGGAATAATAGGGGCTTCGGGGTATACTGGCGGAGAACTATTAAGGATCCTACTCGGACATCCCGAGGTTGAAGTTAAAATCGCTACTTCTAGGGAGTACGCTGGCGAATACCTATTTAGGGTTCACCCTAACCTAAGGGGTTTAACCGACCTTAAGTTTACCCCCCTCGACCTAAAAACCATTATTAGTACGTGTGACGTAGTATTTACTTCAACACCCCATGGCGCATCAGCTAAGCTAATCCCTCAGCTCCTAGAGGCTGGATTAAAGGTTATTGATTTAAGCGCGGACTTCAGGTTGAAGGACCCTAAGAAGTACGAGGAATGGTATGGCTGGAAGCATCCTAAACCGGAACTCCTCCAGGAGGCGGTTTTAGGACTACCGGAGCTTCACCGTGAGGAGTTGAAAAGGGCGAAGCTTATAGCTTGCCCAGGCTGTATAGCGACGGCTTCCATCCTAGCTTTAGCCCCCCTCGTTAAAGCTGGGTTGATAGCATTGGACCGTATAATTATCGACGCGAAAATGGGTTCATCCGGCGGTGGAGCCAAGCCTTCACCTGCTACACATCACGCGGAGCGCTTCGGAGTTATAAGGCCTTACGCGGCGGCTAAGCATAGGCATTGCGCTGAAATAGAGCAGGAGTTAAGCCTAATAGCTAGTAGGGAGGTTAAGGTGGCTATGTCGGCGCACGCAGTAAACATAGTTAGAGGCATCCTAGTAACAGCCCATACCTTCGCCTCTAAGCAGGTATCCCAACCTGAGCTATGGAGGGCCTATAGGGGGATGTATGGTAAGGAGCCCTTCGTAAGGATCGTTAAGGATAGAAAGGGGGTTTACCGCCTCCCAGACCCTAAAGTAGTAGTAGGTACAAACTTCTGCGACGTAGGCTTCGAGCTTGATGAACGCCTAAATAGGATTGTAGCTTTATCGGCGATCGACAACATGGTTAAAGGCGCCTCAGGCCAAGCAGTACAATGCTTCAACATAACCCTCGGAATAGATGAGCGTACGGCGCTCAACCTCCCCGGCTTCCACCCGATTTAAACCTTAAGCGTGATAGTAGTGGTTATCGTAATTAAGATAGGCGGCGACCTTTTAAAGGGTGGGAAGCTAAACGAGGACCTTATTAACGATATGAAGAGCGTTAAGAGCGGCGAAAACATCGTGGTAGTGCATGGAGGCGGCGATATAGTTACGGAGATAGCTGAAAAACTAGGTAAGAAGCAGGTTTTCGTAACAAGCCCTGAAGGCTTTAAAAGCAGGTATACCGATAGGGAAACGGCCGCGATATACGCCATGGTGATGGCCGGCAAGCTGAATAAGGAGATCACCGTCGCCCTTCAAAGTAGGGGTCTACCAGCCCTAGGTATATCGGGGCTTGACGGCGGGCTGCTAAAAGCTGAACGTAAGAAGAAGCTCGTCATCATCGATGAGCGTGGGCGTAAACGAATAATAGAAGGTGGATATACGGGCCGTATTATTAGCGTTGATACTCAAGTATTAACCCCATTAATGGAAGCGGGCTTCATACCCGTCGTAGCCCCGGTAGCTCTAGGCGATGAATATGAAATACTTAACGTCGACGGGGATCGGGCCGCTGCTAATATAGCTGGCGCGCTTAAAGCTAACGCCTTAATCCTCCTAACGGACGTAGAAGGAGTTATGGTGAACGAAGTACTCGTAAAGGAGGTACACTTAAACGATGTTGACTCCTTAATAAGGAAGCTAGGGCCCGGAATGATAACTAAGATGTACGCCGCCGCCGAAGCCGTAAGGCTAGGCGCCTCCAAATCCATAATAACCTCAGGTTTAAAAGCCGCACCGATTACATCAGCCCTAGCCGGAAGAACCGGTACGTTCGTGGTGCCTTAAACATGGACGTGGAATCCTTAAAGAAGGTGGAGGATACATTCCTAGCTGGCGTCTATCAAAAACTCCCAGTAGTACTCGTTAAGGGTAGGGGGGTAACGGTTTGGGATACGGATGGCAACGAGTACGTAGACTGCATGGGCGGCTACGGCGTAGCCTTAGCCGGCCATTGCCACCCGAAAATAGTTGAAGCCATAAAGAATCAAGCTGAGCAATTAATAACCTGCCACGGCTCCATCTATAACGATGCTAGAGCGCGCTTCTTAGAGAAGCTATTTAAGCTAACGCCTAAAGGGCTTGATAAGGCCTACCTATGTAATAGTGGTGCTGAAGCCGTAGAGTGCGCTTTAAAGCTAGCTCGTAGGTATACTGGTAAACGCGGCTTCATAGCTATGAATAGGGCTTACCACGGTAAAACCATGGGCGCCCTCTCCGCTACCTGGGACGCGAAGTATAGGGCGGCCTTCGAACCGTTACTCCAAGGATTTAAGTTCGTACCCTACGGAAGGATTGATAAGCTACGCGAAGCCTTAACAGGCGAGGAAGCAGCAGTCATAGTTGAACCGATACAAGGTGAAAGCGGCGTAATAATACCGCCGAACGACTACTTAAAGCAGGTTAGGGAGCTATGCGATGAGAAAGGGGTTCTACTCATCTGTGATGAGGTTCAAACCGGTTTCGGTAGGACGGGGAGGATATGGGCCTCGGAGCATTGGGGCGTAGTACCGGATATAATGTGCTTAGCTAAACCGGTTGGAGGCGGAATCCCCATGGGGGTTACGTTAGCTAAAAGCGAAGTAATGGACTCCTTTAAGAAAGGCGAGCATACTTCAACCTTCGGCGGAAACCCCTTAGCCTGCGCAGCTGCTTCAGCCTTCCTCGACGTCCTCATCGAGGAAAAACTAGTGGAACGAGCTAAGGAGCAAGGAGACTACTTTAAGGCTAAACTGGAAAGCCTTAAGCAACGCTTCAACATAGTAAGGGAGGTACGTGGACTAGGCTTAATGCTCGCTTCGGAGTTAAGGTTCAACCTCGTTCAAAACGTAGTATTAGGAATGCTATCAAAACGCGTCCTAATACTCTACTCCGGATTAAACACCTTACGCTTCCTCCCACCCTTAGTTATAACTAAGGAGCAGATAGATAAAGCATGCATAGCCCTTGAAGAAGTACTCGAAGAGCAAAGCGCCTCGCTAAAAGCAGGTATATAAGCATGGATTAATGCCACACAACCCTTAAGACTACGCCTTCAACACTCGAACCGCCCCATACGTAGTTTCAACCCAACTCAAAACCGTTTCGAAACCCTGAAAACGTTTTAAGCCGATCTATAGTTCGTAGGAGGCTTGAAGAGGAGAACGTTTACACATGAAGCCTTCAAGCTACGCTTTAAACCTATTAAAGGGTATGCTTGAAATATATAGTCCCTCCGGAAGGGAGGCTAGTATAGCTAGCTTCCTTAAGGATGAAATGGAGAAGCTAGGCTACCGGGCTCATATTGACGGCGTCGGTAACGTCGTAGGGACCGTTGAAGGCTCGGGTAGAGGGCCAAACGTACTACTATGTGGCCATATGGATACCGTTCCCGGCTTCATACCGGTTAAGGAGGTTAACGGCAATATTTATGGGAGGGGGGCTGTTGACGCTAAATCGCCCCTAGCGGCCATGATCATCGCGGGTAGCCGCTACGCCGAGAAAGGTACCGGTAGGATAACGTTAGCCGCGGTCGTAGATGAGGAGGGGCTAAGTAAGGGTATAAAATACCTCATCGAAACCATGCCGCAGCCTGACTACGCCCTCTTCGGAGAGCCGGGTGGAGCTTCAAGCGTAACCATAGGGTATAAGGGTAGCATATCGGTAAGTGTTAAGCTTAAAACTAGAACCGGCCATACCGCCGCCTCATGGCTATACGATAACGCCGTTGAGAAAGGGTATGAGCTCTGGCAACTCTTAAGGGCTCAACTAGCTAAATACGTAGTTAAGGGAAGCTACTATAAGAGTCTAACCTGGTGTTTAACGAGCGTTAAAACCATTACCCGGCCCGGCCTAGTTCCATACGGCTCCCTATTAAACTTCAACCTAAGGTTGCCCCCAGGCCTCACCGTGGAGGAAGCGGTAAGCCTCGTTGAAGGCGTCATTCAGGACTTTAAACGGGTTAACCCAAGGGTTAAAGTCGGGTTTAACGTTTTAGACGCCGTTGAACCCGTCGAAGTTAAACCATCCTCGATACTAGTAAGAGCCTTTCAAAGGGCCGTGATGAAGAAACTCGGGGTTAAAGCCATCCTAGTTAGGAAGACCGGTACCGGAGATATGAACGTAGCCGCCTCCAAGTGGCGTATACCCATGGTTACCTACGGCCCCGGGGATCCTAAGCTTGACCATACCCCGGACGAACACGTAAACCTAAACGATTACTTAAACTCAATAGAGGTCCTAGTTGAAGCGCTACACACCTTAAGCGGACTACACGGATCAATAAACCCGGTAAAAGCTTAAATCTTTAAATCGTCATTAACCGAAACTTTAAAGCGTAGCGATTAAGGAAACCGTGCAGGGTAGGTTTTAAGGCGTTGGATGCTGAGCTACTCTACGAGCTAGTCGTAAGGTACGGTTACCCAGCCTCCTTCATAGCCGGCCTCCTATCCCACGTCATCCCCTTCATAGCCTTACCCTACCTAACCGTGGTTTGGACCCTATCCAAGACCCTAAACCCCGTAATCCTCGGCGTGTTAAGCGGGCTAGGCGCTGGCATCGGTAAGTTATCCTCCTACTACGTGGGGCTTCAAGGAGGTAGGCTTATAGCCGGCTCTAAACGTAGTATTCAACTCGACGCGCTTAAAGGCCTCATTAAGAATTACGGGGCCCTAGCTGCCTTCATAGCCTCGATTACACCGCTACCCGACGACGTGTTCCTAATACCGCTAGGCATGATGAAGTACGAGCTATGGAAATACCTAGCGGCAACGATATCCGGAAAGGTACTCCTATGCCTCACGGTAGCTACAGCCGGCCGCTTAATGGGCGGTTTACTCGACATCATCCTAGGTGAAGGAGGGGTTTACAGCTTCCTAGCCTCGATCTTGATTGTAGCGGCACTAATCTACCTCGTGTTTAAAATAGACTGGGTTAAATTAACAGGGGTACTTAGCGTTCAGGGATGGCAAGGCCTAGTAAACCTAGTAGCTAAGGAGGGTTTAAAGGCCCTCATCGTTAAGAAGCAACCGTTACACAGCCCAGAACCCGCGAAGGCCCGGCCGGAAAACCGGGAATAATCCTAGCTTTAGCCGTAGAGAACGGGTTTAGGGAAGAATTTCAAAAGGCTCATCCCCCTCTAAACTAGCCGAAGGGCTATCCGACGCGCTTAAAAGGGTCTATCCTTCTTAGTTAGAAGGATGCCCATGCTTTTTATAAGTTCTCTAAGACCTTTCTCCAGCTGAAAAGCTGGAGTAGACTCTAGAAGCCTGTGAACTTGCTCCGGTAAAAGGGTTCCTCCTTTTTACGCTCCTTCAAATAGTCCACCATGACCGAATATCGGCATTATCCTTAGACGTTTTCCCCTCCAACACCTTCTCAAACTCATAGACGCAAACCCAACACTAAAAACAAAGAAGCGAACACGCAACAATAATTAAGCAACAAAGCTCTTGAAATTATTTAGCTAAGAGGACAGACGTTTATTTCGGATTTACCTTCGTAAAGGGTATTGATCAGAAGAGAGCGGCGGGCATCAGCAAATGGTTATATAAACATACTTCGTAGCTCGAAGCGGCAGGACGAGCGAAAGGAGGAGTTCGCAGAAGATGTTCGGCATAGCTTCGTCGTCACCAGCGTGAAGTATGCTCAAATCCAGATAATCCTCTTTGAAGGCGCCTTCCGGGATATCGCACAATATTTTATGGAACAATTCTTCTGTTCGGAAGCTAACTGGATAGCAGAAAATTACATGAGCTCATAAAGCTATCTCTCAGTGAGAATATAGAAGATTGCGGGAGAATCTTTGTTAAAGCTATTGTTGAGCTAGAGGGAAAATCCTCAAAATAAAGGAGGGATTGGATAAAGCGTTATGCGGATGTCCCGGTCTATACTGGGTTTTCAATTAAGTGGAGAAAGGGGGTTTGCAAGTAATTACTTAATCCGCGTTGGCGGAAAGAGGCGTAAACCCAACCGAAACGGCTTAAGGTGGGGTAATGCGTCTAAATGCCGTCGTTAGGCTTTAATCGGTGGGCTTAACGGTTCGCGATGGGCTGCTAATGGGTTTGAGGCTGAGAAGCAGAGGCTTCGCGAGGAGGTTTGGAGTAGGCTTGAACGCGAAGGTTTAACGTTTAGCCTACCTTGCACTCGTTAAAGCGGGATAAGCATGGCCTTATTAAGGTGTCTGTGCTAATGTTAAGCCTAAGGTTGTTAGTTTTTTGAAGTGTTCGTCTTTTGTTTTTAAAGGTAGGTTGTGGGCTATCGCTATTGCGGCTATGAGGAGGTCGGCGTCAGGTATTAGTTTGCCCTCTTCCCTAAGTTTGCTGTAGAGGGCGCAATAAGCCTCTATGGTCTTGTTGTCTACGCTTAATAGGGTGAAGCTTTCCTCGAGGAGTCGCTTAACCTTAGGCCTTTTTTCAGCCCCTATCCCCCTCAATATTTCCATAAGCGTTATGGGCGAGATCGCCCCAGCCTCGTATTCCTTCTTCCTCAGCATTTCAATTACTACGTTCGTGTCTAAGAGCTTCATCTGAAAGTGAACCTCTCCCTAAACTCCCTGCTGGACTCCGCTATGGCTTTAAGATCGTCTTCGCTAAGGGTTTTGATTAACTCCTCAAAAGCCCTCATACCCCTTAACCTCTGCACCTCGGTGTACAGCCTTAAAATGAACACGCCCCACTCCATATCACCCTTAGCCTTCTCCAAAACCTTTTTGACCTCGACGGGAACGGATATCGTTGCGTACTTCGTCACCACCATCACCGTATAACTATGTAATTGCATAGTGATTTATACCTTTCCATCGTGACCCCGCCCCCTTTAGCGGAGGCGGGCCTCGTAAAGAAGTAGGGCGAAAAGCTACAATCAGGTCGAAAACCGCCTCCTTACCTCTCCTAGCCCCGTGAAGGTATGCGTAGCTTACCCTCCTAAGGGGGTCCTGCCACTTTATTACCATTGAGGCGCTGAAGCCAAGCCGTTGAGTAACGGGAGGCTTAAGGTAAGCATCGCTAATAACCCTTCTTACCGCCCTAAGTCACCCTTTCAAACGCTGGAAGGACCGGTAAAATACACGCTCCCCGCCATTAAACAGGGGACTTAGAACGCGTTTACCTCCACTATCCTTGAAGCTCACTAATCAAGGTTGGCCCCTTCACATCCTGTGCACTTATCGTTGCTAAGGCCCCCTCGCCCACCCCTATCGTTTCCCCCGCTCTATAAACTCGTCTTCGTACGTGCTTAATACTTTCTTCGAGCTCTCTATTGACGTGTTAAGCCCTTCACGCCAGCCTCCAAATATAGAGCTTACCTCAAAATCGGACTAAAATAGATTTTACCTCATCGTTAAAGGGTATCTTTCCGGCGTGCGCCTTCCTCTTGTAGGTAAAGGTCCCCGCGTTTTTAACAAAGAGTCCGTTGCAAAACCCCATTACTTAAGTCGACTAGTTAAAGCGTTTACTAAGAGTTTTGCAACGACTTCAAAGTAAACCTCCCTAGGACGTTTTTAATGAACTTATTGCGAAAACTCTAAGCGGGCGATTAACTGGGCAACTTAAGCGATGGATTTTCGCAACGAGCTCGATGTTAACTCGTAAAGCTTTAAGTCGATGCGTTTAAATGGGGCTTAGCCTTTGATTAGGATGATGTAGCGTGGATAAAGCTGCGCTTGAAGAGAGGGTTAAGGCTTTCTTTCCCTATCCCGGGTTTAGGCCTCATCAGCTCGAGCTAATATCGTTCGCTTACCGCGTTTTTAAGAGCGGGAGGATAGGGCTTGTTTCCTCGCCCTGCGGAACGGGCAAGTCGATATCCGTGTTAACCGCCTACTTAATGGCTAGGAGCGAGGGATACGCAGGTAGGCTTTTAGCGCTTACGAGGACTAAAAACCAGCTTGAAATATACTGCCGCGAGATTAAGAGGGTTAAGGAGTATAGCGGGTTGAGTATTACTGCCGCCATGTTTAAGAGTAAGCGGGAGATGTGTCCAAGGGTTAAACTCGACGCGAAGCTTAAAGACGTAAGCTACCACGACTTCTTAAGGTATTGTAGAGGGTTGAAGAGCGGAGCTTATAGGGCTTCCTGCCAATTCTACGAGAATACGCTACTTAACGGTTGGAAACCTACCGGTAGGGCTAGAGCGGTAGTCGACCTTATAGTAAGGAGGGGCCCATTAATGCCGAACGAGGTGTATTCGCTATGCGAAAGCTACGGTCTATGCCCATACGAGGTTACTAAGCTTCTATCAAGCCGAGCCGACCTAATAGTCGGTAGCTATAATTATGCGTTGCTAACGCCCATTAGATCGTCGATAATGGCTAAAGCTAGGCTTAAACCATTAATAGTGGACGCCGTATTCGATGAAGCGCACTCACTACCTAGATACGCTATCGATATACTCTCCGATGAGCTATCCACGAGGAGTATGCGTATGGCTGAGGATGAAGCTAGAAACTACGGGGTTAAAGGATTCGAAGTCCTAAGGCTATTAGCTAGGAAGGTGGTAGGGGAGGGTAGGAAGGCTTTAAGCAGGGTGAAGCTTGACGAGGAAGCCTTAATCAGTAGGGATAAGCTGACCTCATGGATTATAAGGAAGGCTAAGCTAAAGGACCTCGACGACCTATTAGAACAACTCTCCTTCCTAGAGGATGAAGGTGAAAGAATACGTCACGTTAAGGTTGAAGAGGGTAAAGCGCCTACCTCCTACCTAGCTAGATGTGCATCCTTCCTAGCCGATTGGATTAGGGCTACACCGCCAGCCTACGTTCACTACGTGAAAGCGGTGGAAGGCGTTAACGGTGAAACCTATTGGAAGCTAGGGTTAAAGTGTTTAGATTCCTCCTCGGCTACATCAATAGTTAATAGGTTTAGGTCAGCCATATTAATGTCCGGGACCCTTTGGGGCTTTGACTACTACGTAGAGGTTTTAGGCTTAGATAAGGCTAGGGTATCCTCCCTAAGCCTACCCTACCCTTTCCCGCGTGAGAATAGGCTCATCCTCGTAGATTTATCCTCGACAAGTAAGTACGAGAAGCGCTGCGATGAACTATGGGCTAAGATTGCTTCAAGGCTTACCGAGCTCCTTAAAGCCATAGGGGGTAGGGTTGCCGTTTACACACCCTCCTACGAGGTTTTAAAGGCTATACTCGGAAGGCTTAAGGTCGATAGGCCGGCCATCGTTGAAGAGGAGCATACTAGGATCGATGAGGTGATCGAGAAGGTTAAAGCCTTCAACGAATGCGTAGTGTTCGGTGTAGCCGGCGGGAAGCTTAGTGAAGGAGTCGATATAACCGATGATAAGGGTAGGGGGCTACTATCCGCCGTAGTGATCGTAGGATTGCCTTACCCTAAGAAGACGGAGGTTCATGAAGCCCTCATCAACTACTACAAGGATAGGTTCGGGGCTAGGGCTGTGGAGTACGCTAATGAAGCCCCTTGCATTAATACCTTAGCTCAAACGGCCGGCAGGCTGATTAGGGGGCCTGAGGATAAGGGCTTCATCGTGTTAATGGATTATCGAGCGGCTAAACCTAGGTTTAAGGAGAAGCTACCAAGCGATTGGAGGGAGGATTTACGCTGTCATAGAAGCGTTGAGAAACTAGTGGTTGAAGTACAGCAGGCTTACTTAAAGTGGGATAAAAAGGGTAGGGTTAACTAGCTACTTCCTATACTCGTAGAAGCCGCGACCCGTTTTCCTACCGAGCCAGCCGGCGCGTACCATCTGCTTAAGTATTGTCGGAGGCGCGTACTTAGCGTCTAAGGTCTCCCTATACATCGACTCTAGGACGTTTAACGTGGTATCATGGCCTATTAGGTCTAAAAGCTCCAAGGGCCCCATGGGGAAGCCGTAGCCAAGCTTCATAGCGGTATCTATATCCTCCTTCGAGGCTATACCCTGTTCGTAGACGCGCATAGCCTCAACTAGGTATGGAAGCGCTATCCTATTGGCTATGAAGCCGGGTACATCCTTACAAACCACCGGGGTTTTACCGATCCTAACAGCTAACTCCTTAACGGTATTAACCGTTTCCTGCGAAGTACCAAGCCCCACTACTATTTCTACAAGCCTCATAGCCGGTACGGGGTTAAAGAAATGCATTCCAACCACCTTATCAGGCCTTTTAGTAGCGCCGCCTATGGCGGTTATACTCAACGTTGAAGTATTACTAGCTAGAATGGCGCGTGGAGGGCATAGTTCATCGAGCTCCTTAAATAGCTGCCTTTTAACGTCGAGATCCTCTATTATCGCCTCAATAACCAAGTCCGCCCCCTTAACCGCTTCGCGTAGATCGGTATACGTCCTTATCCTCGAAAACGCAGCCTCGGCCTGTTCCTTCGTTAATTTACCCTTCTCCACGGCCTTCATAAGTCCGAAGGGCCCCGACTTAATAACCTCCAAGCCTCGCTTCAGCGTTTCCTCCTTTAAATCCCGAACAGACACTTCATAGCCATACTGCGCGAACACCTGCGCTATACCTGTCCCCATGACGCCGAAGCCTATAACGCATACCTTCCTAACTTCGTCCGCCCTTAACGCCAATACTCCACACCAAGGGGGAAGGTAAACCCCTATTTATAAGCTTTAAGCAGTCTTAAGGTGCTACAGGCATCCATAGTTTTTACGCCTATAGGGAGATGTAACCTTTAAAGGCGTCTAGTTTTATCGAAGCGAACCGGGTAAGGAGGATTTAAGGGCTCCACGCGGCCACGATAAACATCGATTCAATCCAGTAGCCTAAAGTAATATTGTAAGCGTTAACGAGCACCGCCTAAACCCATGGTTCAAAGCCAACCCATCTCCTCGGCGGTATTCCACATCCTTGAAACGCAGCGTACCGCCGCATCCCTTAACAACCTTTACCACTCCCATTCTAATGGGAGTGGTAGGCGTGGATAAACGCTTAACCCTACTAGCGACGACGGCAACGATCCTAACAATACTACTAGTATATTCGGTTTGCGTAGCGAAAGCCAACGAAGAGGGGGATCACGTTTTCAGGTTAACAGGTAACGCCGCCAAGCCCCTTAAAGGGAACCCTATAGAGGGGTTTAAACACCTTAAGAAGACTACGGTTAACCTTGTTAAGCCGCCTAACGCTAGCGGGGAGAAACGAGTCATACCGCCGTCATGCTTCGGCCTCGCATGGCTAACAGCCAATGGTACGGCGGTTAAGCTAGATGGAAAGGAGGAGGCGAAGGCAGGCGTTGAGGCGTTCGGCACCTACTTTGGCCTCGGTAGAGGCGTAAGGCACGTAACCGTGGACTACGTACTCGTAAACGTTAACGGCGAGACCTACGTATTCGACATCGGTAAGGCCTACATAGGTAGAAGGATACTACTCTTAACAGCTACGGAGAGGACAATGGATGGAAGGCAGGTAAGCTTATGGAAACTAGTCTTAACGGCTACGCTTAAAGCTGAGAAGTGGCCACCAGCCGAAGAAGCGTTCGACATCCCGATTAAATGTAAAGGGATACTAATAGTCATGGGGCCGTGGGGAAAGGCCGTATGGAGGCTAAACCTAGAGGGAACACTAAAGCTGGAACAGGGGGACTTCGAACAAATAATACAGCCATTACCGAAGCCGTAATAGGCTAGCCGGCCAATCAGTAAACCTCCTTCCCTTTTTCCCCTTAGAGGCGTATTAGCAGCCGTTCTCGTTCTCTACGGCTTAAGTCGGGAGGATTTTTCGGTTCATCGAGGCTAAGCCTTCCATCATACCTAGCTCCGGGCTATGTCGAGACTAAAGCATATGTTCCACTTAGTCCTTAGGTAGGACTTATAGCTCAATCCTCGCCTACTGGAACCCCTCGGCTTAGAGCCTTATTCCAGCCTTTAGACGTCTAAGCCATATACAAGTAACTCGTTTAAACCATATATAGATCCCCTAGAAATTTGTTAGAAAAGCTTTAACTAATTTAGACTAGGCTCGTATTCTCCTAGAAGTTTAAGGAGGCTTGTCCTACAGGTGGAAGCTGAAGCCATACTTCAACGGTTTAAGGAATGGGTCGATAAACGCCACGAGTACGCTAAGGCTTGGAAGGAGCGAACCGGCGGTAAGGTTGTAGGCTACTTCTGCACCTACGTACCCGAGGAAATACTATACGCAGCCGGAGTTCTACCGGTTAGAGTTCTAGGTAGCCATGAGCCTCCCACCATGACCGAGCCCTACATATTCGCCATGTACTGCCCCTTCTGCCGAGATTGTCTTCAGCAGGGTTTAAAGGGGAGGTTTAACTACCTAGACGGCATCGTTGAAGGCCAGTCCTGCCTACACTTAAGGCAGGCCTTCATGGCTTGGAGGCTCTACATACCCACCGAGTACGCCTATTGGATATACGTACCACACGGCGTTCAAACGCCTAGAGCTATACCCTACCTAGCTAAGGAGTACGCTAAGTTTAAGGAGTCCCTCGAGAAGTGGCTAGGTAAACGTATAACCAATGAGGATCTTGATAGGGGGATAAGGATCCTTAATAGGAATAGGCAACTCCTACGAAAAGTATACGAGTATAGGAAGCTTGATAGGCCGAAGATAACCGGCCTCGAAGCGATGGAGATAGCTTTATCCAGCCAAATGACCGATAAAGAGGAGCATTCACAGCTATTAGAAAAACTTTTAGAAGCCTTACCCAATAGGGAGATGGATCGAGACCCCGGCGTTAGGCTAATGATAATAGGTAGCGAAGACGATGATCGCGAGTTCATAAGTAACGTGGAAAGCCTCGGCGCCACCTTCGTTATCGAGGAGCATTGTACCGGTACTAGGTACTTCTGGAACGACGTAGTACCTCAAGAGGATAGGCTCATGGCTATAGCTGAACGCTACGTTAAAAGGGTCCCGTGCCCAAGTAAGGATTGGCCCGAGCTCACGAGGATAAAGCACGCCGTTAACCTAGCTAAGGAGTATAAGGCTCAAGGGGCTATCGTAATGCAGATGAAGTTCTGCGACCCCCACGGTATTGAGATACCGCCCTTAAGGGAGTCCCTTGAAGAAGCGGGCGTTAAAACCTATCCGCTCGAGTTCGACGTAACCGTACCGTGGGGCCAGTTTAGAACTAGGGTTGAGGCCTTCATGGAGACCTTAACGGGCCTCGAGGAGCTATTCTAAGGAGGTGAAGACATACGTCCGAGAAGATTAAGGAATACCCAACCGAGCCTTTAAAGGTATGGGAGGAGGCGAAGGCTTTAAGGAGGAAGTACTACGAAGACTACCTAACAGCCCATGAGAAGGGCGCTATTAGATGGGCCGGTGGAGCATGGACCTTTAGCGCTATACCGGAAGGCCTAGGTAGAGACGTATACTGTATAACCAGTGAACCTTACGGAGCAACCATAGCCTTCTTTAAGGAGTTCGCCGCTAAATGTCACGACGCTACTGAAGCAGCGGGCTTTCCGAGGACGTTATGCGCCTACATGAGGAACTACTGGGGCTCAATACTCCTCGATAAGTATATCCTCGCCGACGGAAGAGTCGTAGACGGCTTCCCAGCCCCAGACTTCATATGGCAGGACCATATATGCTGTAGCCACGCTAAATGGTATCAGATCGTTAAATGGCTTGAGAAGAAGAAGGGAAAAGAGATACCGATGTACTGCGTAGACGTCTCGGTCGGGCCCTTCAACGAGATCGAGGACTACAAGATCGACTACATAGTCCAACAGCTCAACGACGGCATAGAATGGATGGAGAAAGTCACCGGGAGGCGTTATCAGGATAAACTCCTATGCGAAGCCGTATGGAACGAGATGAAATCAACCTCCCTATGGGCTGAGATATGCGCCCTCAACCAGAACGTACCGGCGCCGTTAGACGAAAAAACCATGTATTCGCTCTACGTAATGGGGACCCTGATGAAGCATAAGAAGGAATGCGTCGATTTCTACGATAAGCTAAAGAAGGAGGTTGAAGATAGGGTTAGAAGGGGTATAGCCGCCGTCCGCTACGAAAGGTTTAGGGTTATAACGGATACACAGCCCCCATGGGGCTTCCTAAGCGTATTCAGGGAGATGGAGAAGTTCGGAGTAGTATCGGTAGGCTCCCTCTACACGTTCGGGCTCATAGGGATGTGGGAGTATAAGCCCGACGGCACCTGGGCCCCCAAACAGCCCCCTCCAAGACCTCCGAAGGATAGGGATGAAGCCTTAAAGTGGATCGTCGAATGGACCCTCTATAGGCCTGAATGGGCCCACTTCTATAAGCCTGAGCTTAAAACGAAGATGATTGCTAGCATCTATAGGCAGTGGAAGCTTAACGCAGTACTTCTCCACTACAATAGGGGCTGTGAAGGATTATCCTGCGGTATAGCCTTAAACCGGTTGGGGCTCGTGGAGCAAGGTATCCCCGTGTTCCCCTTCGAGGGTAACATGGGTGACGAGCGCGAATTCGACTACGCCGGAACCCTTGCGAGGCTAACCGCCTTCTTCGAGAGTATGGGCTTAAAAAAGATCGTAAGTTAGGAGGTGGGAAAGGTTGATAACAGCCGGTGTGGATATAGGAGCTAAGTACGTAAAGGTCGTAGTACTAAAGGATAAGCAGCCCATATCTAAAGTTAGGGGGACGGTAGGGTTCGACGTAGCTAAATCCGCCTTAGACGCGTTCGAACAAGCGTTAAAAGGAGCAGGTATAACGAGAGGCGACGTAGAACGCGTCTTTGCAACCGGCATGGGTAGGAAGGCCGTACATTTAAAGCCTCCGATAAACGCTGATGAAGCGGTACCCGAAGTAGTAGCTGACGCCGCGGGCGTAATACACGTAGTGCCAACGGCTAGAACCGTTATAGACGTAGGCGCTGAGGAAGGGCGAGGCGTTAAAGTAGATCCTACGGGGAAGGTTAAGGACTTCGTAATTAACGAGAGGTGTGCAGCTGGCGCCGGCACCTTCGTTGAGGCCATGGCTAGAGCGCTCGAAGTACCCTTAGAGCAGATGGGTCCTCTATCGCTTAAATCGCAAAGAACCATACCTATGAACGCGCAATGCACCATCTTCGCCGAGTCCGAGGTAGTCTCGTTAATACACGCCAAGGTATCAAAGGAGGATATAGCTAGAGCCATCCACGACGCTATGGCCGGTAGGATAGGCTCCATGGTGCGTAGGATCGGCATAGAGAAGGACGTAGTCCTAGTTGGCGGCGTAGGTAACAACGTGGGCTTCGTAGCTTCACTGAAGAGGGAGCTAGGCGTAGACATAATAGTCCCTGAGGGACCTGAATACATAAGCGCCTTAGGGGCGGCCCTAATAGCCTCAAGTAAGGCTTAAGGAGGTGAAGAAGTCGTGTCCCAGGAGTATTGGAGATGGCCCGAGTATAGGTATACGATGCCGGGCCTAGATCCTAAGAGGGCTAAGGTAATAACCGCCGGCGTCGACATAGGTTCAGTTGGTAGTAAGGCCGTCATCATGCTCGACGGCAACCTCTACGCCTACGCGGTGATGCGAACAGGTGGTGAAAGCGCGGCTACCGCCCTAAAGGTTACGAACTGGGCCCTTGAAGGAACGGGGCTTACGATAAACGATCTACATTACACCGTCGGAACCGGGTATGGACGCGTTAACGTACCTTTCGCGAAGAAAACCATAACCGAGATAGCTTGCCACGCTAGAGGAGCACACTACATATATGGACCAACGGTTAGAACGGTCTTAGATATAGGCGGGCAGGACTGCAAAGCCATAAGGTGCGACGAGAAGGGTAAAGTAGTATCCTTCCTAATGAACGATAAATGCGCAGCTGGTACCGGAAGAGGGTTAGAGGTGTTCGCCGACCTCATAGCCGTTCCCATACAGGACTTAGGCACTACCTCGCTACAAGTGGATCAGGAGCCACCGCCAGTAAGTAATACTTGCGTCGTATTCGCTAAGGCCGAGTCGCTCGCCTTATTAAGGCAGGGATGGCCGAAGGAAAAGGTAGCAGCAGCCTACCACTTAGCCATGGTGGATCGTATCGTCGACCTACTTAACCGCGTAGGGATCGAGAAGGACTTCGTAGTAACCGGAGGCGTATCAAAGAACCCGGGCATAGTTAAAAGGCTTGAAAAGGCGTTAGGGTTAAAACCATTAACGCCTAAACTGGATCCAATACTTGCAGGAGCTATAGGAGCGGGGCTATTCGCTAAGGCCCTCTACGAGAAGGAGAAGGGCTTAAGGTAGCTTAAAAAGCTAAACCTCCACTTTTTTGTTTTAAGCCTTCCACCTAAGAAGTGATTAGGCTTATTATAGCTCCGTAAGGAGCGTCAAGCTTACCACCCCTCATCCTATAAGTGAAAACCGGGAAACCTAATCCTTTAAAGTGTTCTACGTACTTCTCATCAACCAGGAGTATAAGCCTCTTAAACCCAGCTTTTCTAAGCTCTTCAAGCTTAACCCTCTTCTTAACCGTGTACTCAGGCCTCCAAAAACCTATTAACTCGACATACCATTTAACGCCGTCAGGCCTCGTAAAGGCGTAGTCAGGGATTAGCAACGTGCTTCCAACGATTAAAGGTTCAGGCTCCCTCTCAACCCTATACTTATCCACGCAGCTCATCACTAGGTAGAATCTACGTTCAACCTCACTATCAAATATAGGTTCTACGGCTTCCTCCTGCCTAACATCCATAAGTAGGCTCGGCACATCTTCAGATGTTAAAACGCAGGGTAAATCACGCCTCTTTAAACGTACTAATATCTTCACCCTCCACCTTTTACAGGCCCTTAAAACAGTTAAGATCCTATCGAATAGAGCCGAAAGCCTCCAAGCGAACCGCGTAACCCTACCGAAGAGCTCTACGGGGCCGTATACGTCTACCGTTACCTCTCCGCCTTCAAGCCTAGCGTCATAAATTAGCCCAAGCCTTTTAACCTCTCTAACCAACGCTTTAACGAAGGTCCCCTTAGGCATAGTTAAGCTACCAGTACTAGTAAAGCTAATCATCCTTGAATTGGAGAGTAACGTATCCAATAATTCAAAGTTGTATAGCTTAACTACGCGGTCAACATCCACCCGCTCCATAGCTCTAGCCAGTAGGTAACCCCTCGGATCATCACTCCAAAGGAACTCTTCAAGCTCCACGGGATCCTTAAACCCGTGCTCCAACGCAAACCGTTTAAGTACGGATATCCTATCCTTAGCGAAACCATCTAGCTCGGAGTTAACAAGCTTAAACAGCTTAAGCCTAAGTTCGGAGGGGTTACATTTAAACCGTTGAAGGCTTACGGGTGGCTTCCAGCTGTAAACGTGCTCTAAGGCGTACCTTAAACCATCCGCCAACCTATCATCGCCGACCTCATACCTAAACTCGTCCCAGTCGATCTTACATTTCTCCACGCCTAAATGCGCCTCGTAGAAAGCTATAGCCCTCTCCACCGCTGATACATACTCCGGGTTATCGGTGTTCAGCCATAGAGGAACCATTAAGCCGCGTCTAACCCTAAACCTTAAAAGCCGCCGTGGTAGCATTGACCTACATCCCGATCAACATACCTTTAAGCTACGTAATCCACTCTTTAAACTTCCTCCTTCGAAGGCTTAACTGCTGATCCATAGTACCCCTAGTTACGAGTTCAATCATTAAAGCCGGCTCGTTCTTAGGCCTAAGAAGCCTACCTATCCTCTGAAGGTATTCACGGTTACTACCGGAGCCGCTAATAATAATACCTACCTGCGCGTCAGGTACGTCCACGCCTTCCTCCAACGTCATCCCGGAGGCCAGCTTAGTAACTTCACCCCTCCTAAACATTTCGAGGATAGCCTTCCTCTCATCATTATTCGTTTCAGCTACGATTAACGGTATTAAGTAGCGCCTACTTACCTCCCTAACGACGTCTACGTAGCGGCTAAAGATTAAAACCTTCTTCCCCCTATACTTAGAGAGTAATTCGCCTACAAGTTCAACCTTCTTATCGGCGTTTAAAGCCAACCTCCTAGCTCGGCTCCTAGCCCTTAAAGCGACCCTAGCCTGAGGATCCTTAGCGGCGTACTTTAAACATAGCTTAAACCTCCTCCTAGGGTCACGTACCTCGGGTATAACCCTATCGCAGTAATCGTTATAGGCTTTAACGTAACGCCGGTACTCCTCCATCTCCTCAGGGTCCAAATCGACGTAGACTCTTTTAACCCTACAGCTGGCTATATAGCCTTGACGCCGAAGCTCATCCTCAGATACCAACTGGATGAGGGGGCCTAGAACCCCGTCGTAGTACTTATGGAGGCCGTCACTCCTCAACGGCGTCCCCGTTAAACCCATCCTATACTTAGCTACGTTAAGCTCAAACCCCCTCCTAAACCCTTCAGCGACGGCGTGATGGGCTTCATCGGCTACGAGCAGCATGAAACGCCCGCCGATCTCCTCAGCGTTTAAGTAGGCGGATTCATAGGTGATAATGGTAACCTCCCTAACCTCCTTAAAGCCGCCTCCATAAACCCCCACCTTATCTACGGGTGCGTTAAGGTACCTGTAGATATTCCTCCTCCATTGATGTAGTAGCTCGATCGACGGAACAACTATTAACGTTCTAACCTTTAAATCTGCTATAGCTTGAAGGGCTAAAAACGTCTTACCAGCAGCAGTCGGTAGGGCGATTACACCGCGAAAACCGTTAAGCCTCCAAGCCTCATAACACTTAGCCTGATAGCCTCTAAGCTTAAAGCTTGCTTCAGGCTTAAAGGATAATCGCATCTCCAAGTCGAAGTCCACGTTAAACCTACACTTACCCCTTAAAGATTCGAGGAGACTCCAAAGCATGCACGGCTTAACCCTATACGTACGCGTCTTAGGCTCAAAGATGGCGTAACTAGGCAGTAATCCTTCAGCGCTCGGCGTAACCGTTAACACTAAGTCGCTACCTTTAAGCGAAACGTTAACAACACTACTAGACCTAATATTCTCGATTTCACGTAACACTTCATCCGATAATTGTACGCCATACCTCCTAAGCCTACCTAAATCGTCGGGGTTAAGGGAAGCACACTTAGCTAAGTTCAACCGGTAGACGCTAACCCCTTCACTACGCCCTAGGTAGTCGGCGAAGCGTAATACTTCGTTAAACGAGGCTTCATCAAGCTTAGGCAAGCTAAAGAAAGGATCTGAAAGCCTAACTAGCTTAAACGTTGAAGACATTCCGGCGGCAACCATTAAACGCTGCTTCAACCCGGCTTTTAAGCGTCACGCTAAGGCGTAGTACAAACAAGGCTGAACACTAACCCTCCGAAGATTAACTTGTTTAAGGTTATTGGGCTTTTAATAGTTACGGACACATTAACCATTAAGGGTTTGTCCCGGAGTAAGCGTGGACGGGTAAGAAGGGGTCAAAGCTTATAGAAGTCCTACCTTCAAGGCAGGCCCTCATAGGCTTATCCATTGCCTCGCCCTAGAGGTCTGCCCTGAAAAAGGGTTCATTTAGCATTCAAGGCCTGCCCAGCCCACCCATTCCGCTCTTATACGGCCTTAAAGATCGCTATGAGGATTTTAGTTGCGAGCCTATTCTTCGCTGACGCGCTTAGACGTCGTTTGCCCCGTGCTTTAAGTCCAGCCTTAATTTCTGTGTAAAGGGCCTTCCACGCTTCAATATCCCTCATTATCGCTGTACCGCCAAAGTTGTATGCCACACCATGTAGCCTTCTATCATATTGCCCATGCCGACACGCACCCGTACACTTATGCATAACGAGTCGGAGCACAACGACATAACATGCTATAATACGTCCGTATTACGGACTATAACACGCCAATACTTCACGCTTAACGTCAAACTACGAACTTAAACCGCTTAAAGAATTAAGCCACAAAGCTTATAGAAAGCTTATAACGAGGGTTTAAAATTTGGGTTTTTAATGTTTCATGCTGGGATTCGTCTTGAAGGCTATGTACGGCTATAAGGATGGTTCAGGGGACTACTTCATCGTGATCGATACCGATAGGTGTAATGGCTGCGGTGATTGCGTTAAAGCCTGCCCCTATAACGTTTTAGAGCTCATACCTAACGAGTACGATATAGAGGGCGGCGTAATGGCCGCGGTTAGGGAGGAGCATCGAAAGAAGATTAAGTATAGTTGCGCCCCCTGTAAGCCCGTAAGCGGTGAACGTAGGCTTCCATGCCTAGTAGCCTGTAAGCTTAACGCGATTGAACACTCCTGGTAGTAACTAGCTACCTTTAAGCGTTAAAGCCTACGTCCTAGGTGGATCTAGGAAAGTGAGGGGCTCCTCCTCGAGGTGAGGCGGTTTGGAGATGGTTACGCTAACCATTAACGGTAGGACGGTCGAAGTCCCGGTCGGCTCCACGATACTTGAAGCCGCTAGGAGGCTTGAAATATACGTACCGACGCTCTGCTACCATCCAGATCTACCTAGATCTCGTTCAACCACCTCAATCGACGCTGTCTACAGGGGAACCCTACGTATCGAGGGGGATGGGGTAGGTAGGCAGTTTGAAGGTTGCAACATATGCCTCGTCGAAGTCGAAGGCCGAGACGAACTCGTTCCAGCTTGCGATACGCAGGCCACCAACGGTATGATCGTTAAAACCGATACGGAAAGAGTTCTAGAGGCTAGAAAGGAGCGGTTAATGCGTATATTAGCTGATCATCCTCATGCGTGTCTAACTTGCGCTCAAAGGGAGGGATGCGATAGGGAACGATGCTCAACAAACGTACCGGTGGTAGAGCGATGCTGCCCTAAGTTCGGGTACTGTGAACTCGAAAAAATAGCTTACTACGTAGGCATACGGGAGGATACGCCTCGCTACGTACCCGCTAGTCTACCGGTGGTTCGGGACGAGCCTCTCTTCGATAGGGACTATAACCTATGCATAGGCTGTTTAAGATGCGTTAGGGTCTGTAAGGAGGTAAGGGGTGTTGGAGCGCTTGGCTTCGTCTATAGGAACGGTAGGGTGATTGTTGGAACTCTAGCGCCTACGCTTAAGGATTCAGGGTGTAAGTTCTGTACCGCCTGCGTTGAAGTTTGTCCAACCGGAGCCTTACTAGATAAGGGGCTAAAGGCGGGTGAACGTGAACGTTCACTAGTACCATGTAAATACGCTTGTCCAGCCGGCGTCGACATCCCCCGCTACGTACGCCTAATCTCCATGGGTAGGTATGCTGAAGCAGCGGCCGTAGTAAGGGAGAAGCTACCCTTACCACTAGTCTTAGCCCATGCCTGCGCTAAGCCTTGTGAAGCGGAATGCCGAAGAGGCCAGGTTAACGAGCCCATAGCTATATGCGCGCTTAAACGCTTCGCCATGAATAGGGACGAGGAAGTATGGAAGGCGAACCTTAAGATCGCTCCGCCTACGGGTAGGAAGGTAGCTATCGTAGGCTCCGGGCCCGCTGGTTTAACGGCGGCCTACTACCTAGCTAAGCTAGGCCATAAGGTAACGATCCTCGAAGCCATGCCCGAGGTCGGCGGTATGCTTCGCTACGGCGTACCTGAGTATAGGCTTCCGTCTGAAGTATTGAAGAAGGACGTCGACTTTATCCTAAGCCTCGGGGTTGACGTTAAAACCGGGGTTAAGGTTGGCGTTGATATAACCATCAACGGCCTACTAGCCCAAGGCTACGACGCAGTCCTTCTAGCGATCGGGCTTCAAACCGGTAGGAAGCCTAAGGTTGAAGGAGCCGAGTTAAACGGCGTTTTAAGCGGCTTAGAATTCCTAAGGGATGTAAGGCTTGGGAAACCGGTAAGCGTAGGAAGTAGGGTCATAGTGGTAGGCGGCGGGAACGTAGCTATGGATGTAGCCCTCACGGCTTTAAGGCTCGGCGCTAAGGACGTACAGGTTGTTTGCCTTGAGCGGAAGCACCAGATGCCGGCCTTTACGTGGGAGGTTGAACAGGCGATTGAGGAAGGCGTTACGATAAACGACGGTTACGGGGTTAAGAGAATAATAGGTAGCGATGGAAGGGTGGCCGGCGTTGAGCTCGTTAGGTGCGTATCGATATTCGACGAGCAGGGTAGGTTTAACCCGGCCTTCGACGAAGCCTCGGTTAAAACCCTACCAGCCGATACCGTTATATTCGCCATTGGACAGGAGGCAGACCTTAAAGCTTTAGCGGAGCTTAAGGACCAAGCCGTTGAGAAGGGGTTATTAAAGGTAGACCCTTCAACCATGCAGACCCAGATACCAGGTGTTTTCGCCTGCGGCGACATCGTTAACGGCCCTACTTCAATAGTGGAAGCAGTAGCATCAGGTAGGAGGGCTGCAGCGGCCATCGATAAGTACCTAGGTGGTCAAGGCCTCCTCGAAGAGGTTTTAGCCCCAATAGAAAAGCCTAACCCATGGCTAGGACGTGAAGAAGGCTTCGCTTATAAGCCCCGCGTTAAAATGCCTATGCTACCGGTCGAGAAGCGTCGGTTGAACTTCATGGAGGTTGAACTCGGCTTTAATGAAGAACAGGCCCTCGAGGAGGCGAAAAGGTGTTTACAGTGCGATTTAAGGCTTCAAATATCGCAGCCCATCATGCCTCCTGAGAAGTGGCTTAAGCTTGATGAAGGCAACGTAGCCAAAGTCCCCGAAGCCGAGGGCGTCTACCAGCTCCTCGACGAGAATAAAGCTATCATCTATATTAAGGGGACCGTAAACCTTAGGCAGGAGCTACAGGAACAACTAGTAAGTAATCCGAAGGCTAAGTACTTCATTTACGAGGAGGCGAAGATGTTCACCATGAGGGAGAGCGAACTACTACAAGCATTCCTTAAACGTTACGGAAGGCTCCCGGAGCAGAACGTAGGCGTCGAGGAGGAACTCTACTAAGCTAGCCTATGAAGTGCCTCTTAACAAGATAGACGGTTAAACCGATCACCGCTAGAATTACGAAGGCTAGGGGGAAGCTTAAAACTAAGTAGAGTAGGGAGGGCTGCAGGTTTAACGATACTACGATAGCTACGGTTAACGCCGTTAAAGCCGAAGCCCCTAGGAGTTCGCGGACCGATCCACCGATAACGCCTACAATTAAACCTATGAAAACCGCCGCGATATAGTAGCTCAACGGGTAAACGTAGAAGTTTATAAAGCCGTAGAGGACCCCTAAAAGGAGGCTTAAAACGTAGAGGTTAATGGTTGACCGTTTAAAGAGGTTTAAGCCCAACTTCTTAACGGGGACTTCGAGGAGGGTTCGACCAGCCTTCTCCGTAGAAACATCCTCACTAGGCTTAAAGGTGCCCTCCATTACGTCTATAAGCGTTCTAGCTACCCCGGTAGCTTCGTATACGTAGCGTTTATCCTCCCTCCTACGAGTTACCAGTTTAGCCTCCAAAAGGACGCTTAAATGCTCCTCAACGGTACTTCTAGCCTTACCTACCGCTTTAACTAGGTCGTCGGTAGCCATAGGCCCCTCTATAAGTAGCTTAATTATCCTATAGCGGGTTTGATCCGCTAGAGCCGCGAAAACCTTCGCCCCTTGACCGCTCACCGGTATCCACTACGAAAATATCGGTGTGAGGGGGAGAATAATTTTGCTATTAACGGCTAAAGCCGTAGTTAAACTATGAATAAGCATCGGTATATACCGACGCCAACGTCGTTAAAGCACGGTATGCTTCGAAACGCCGACGTCGGCCTCCACCTGGAAATACTTTAACTAGACGTTAAGCGGTGAACGCCTCGATTAGCCATGGGCAGGAGGATAAAATGGCTACTAATACCGGTGGCCCTTACGGCTATAAGCCTACTACCCTTACTAGCGGTACCGCTAGGGCTTTACGCCGCCTATAAGCTAGTAGTCCGCGTTCGAGCTAGGCTTAAGGTGGAGGGGCGAACCCTTAAGGATCTACGTAGCCTATATACCTCGTTAAAACCAGTAAAGGCTAACTGCGTTTTAAAGGTACAAATACTTCAAGGCTACGAGGCGTTCCTACCTAGCCCTAATGCTCCATGCCTCCTCCTCTTAAAGGGGTTCACCATAATATGTCGAGGCGCTATAGCCGTTAAACCCCCCATCATACATATGGAGGGCGACGAATACGTTAACGTTTTAAACGCCGCCTACTGCATGGATAAACCGCTAGTCTACGTATTCTTCCAAAACCCGGCCGACGGTGAAGCCGTACGGGGCTTTTCAACGCTACTCTTCATAGGCGTTAGGAGGAAATGCCTAAGGGTGAACGCCATCCTAATAGAAGAACTAGTTCAGGAAACGTTGAAAGCGATTGAAACCCTCCAACTAGTCCTACTGGCTAGCGGTAAGCCGTTCGAGCTTAAGGTTCTTAGAGGCGATGAACTGGTTAAGGCTTACGAGGGGGTAATCGCTAATGGCTTCTACCCTTGAAGGCGGGAAGCTAGCTAGGTTACTTGAACGTTTAACCCTAACGCAGATCCAACGCGGAGGCGTTAAGCTAGGTCGAAGGATAGGTCGAAGCTTAGGGGATTACGTATTACCGATGGATTCGCTAAGGCTCGTATTAATCCTAGGGTCTAGGCAATGGAGGGTTGAAGTATCTACGTCCATGCTATACAACGTCTACGCTAAATGTGGAAGCTGCCTAGTACTGGATAGCTATGGCGACTATAGGCAAATCCTATCTGCCATCGACCGCGCTAAGGAGTTCAGGGTCGGGGTTAACGCCACCTTAGACCCCTTCACCCCGGGTAGGGGTATTAACGTTGAGGACTACGCCCTTATACTCTGCGAGGCTTTAAGGATCTACCTAGGCCTCGGCCAGGTTCAAGCCGCCCTACTTTTAAGGGCCTTACTAGCGGCCTACCAAGAGTCTTCAAGCGTAACTTTAAAGCTGGTTTTAGACAGCGTTGAAGGTGAAGCTGGAGCCATACCTCCGAGGACCGTCGAGGAGCTTAAAGGCGCCCTACTAGAACTCGAAGCTGGAAGGGTTGGATTATGCTTTTCGAGTGTTAGAAGCCTAAACCTTAAGGAGGTTTTGGAGGGCGTAACCATCCTCGACTTCAGCTTCATAGAGCCCGGTAGGCTAAAGGCTTTAGCTAAAACCCTCACCTTAATCAAGCTATTATCTAGCTGGGTTAACGAATCGGTTAAGCTAAGGGTTCTCGTCGAGGATTACCACGAGCTCGGCCTAGGATACGTCGCCACGCGGAATACGTTTTCGCTAGCCGTATGCTTAATTAACAGCCTACTTAGTAGGAGCATCGATTGCCATTTAAACGCTCCAAGCAAAGCCCTAATACCTATCGAGCTTTTAGCGGAAGCGGACCTTAAGGCGGTACAGCCGAAACCCGAAGGAAGCTTGTTAGCCATGGTTGAAACCCGTCTTCAAGCGCCGACGCAAATCGTTTTCACGCCCCCACCATCCCTTAAAAGGCTTACCGATAGCGACGTTAAAGCCCTAATGGAGGCTCGAGGCTACGAAGTAAGCGAGCTCCAACCACCTAGGAGGAGGATCGCTACAACCCTAGAACTCCTATTCCCCCAAGAGGAGGTTAGAAGCGAAGCCGTAAAACTGCTCTCCTACCTTAGGGATAACTATTCAACGTTCACGGGCCTCTTCGAGCTTTCAAGCCTCCAGAGAAACCTAACGCGTAGCCTCCTCCTTAAGCTCTACAGGGGGAAGTACATAGAGCAGGTTGAACGGCAGGGCGTTAAGCTCGTTACGCTAACAGATGCCGGTAGGCTCCTTCTAGAGGAGTATGAAGCATCCCTAGGAGGTGAAGAAGGTGAAGGAGGTAGAATGGCTAGGCCTAAATAAGTGTAGGTGGCTAGTTAAAACGTACGCCGGAGGCTTCATCTACGTTTACGTTAAAGGCTACCCATCGGCTAGGGAGCCGCGCTTAAAGCGCTCCTTAATCTTTGAGGGTAAGCGTTACTACGAAAAGGTGTTATTTAGCGAGGAATACGATCTTAACGACGCTGAAAGCGTAGTTAAGGCTGAACTAGCCATACTTGAACGCTTAAAACGCGGGGATAGCGATATCGAGGACCCGAAAACCAAGCTAGCGAGCATCATACGCCAGCTTAACGAGCTACTCCTCATAATGGAGGAAGGCTGGTGGCGGAAGCATGAACGATGAGGGTTTAAAGCTTCTAGACATTAAAGGTATAGGGGAGAAGACTGCTAAGAAGCTTGAAAGGGCGGGCGTTAAAACCCCTAAGCAGTTAGCCATGATGACCGCCTCCGAACTAGTAAGTAGGACCGATCTATCGGAGGGTGAAGCCCTAAGCCTCATAGAGGCGGCTAGGGTAGAACTCGAGAAAACGCTAAGGATAGGCGTTATGCGCGCTAGCGAATACTATGAGGCTTTAAAGCGTCAACCAAGGCTTACGACGGGAGTTAAGGGCCTCGATAAGATCCTCGACGGAGGATTAGAGACGGAGGCCATAACGGAGTTCGTAGGCCCGTACGGTAGCGGTAAAACCCAGTTAATGCATCAACTCTGCGTAACCGTTCAACTAACCGAGAATAGAGGCGGGCTTAACGGGTCGGCGTTATACTTCGATACTGAGCGCGGCTTTACACCGTGGAAGATCGAAGCCATAGCTAAAAGGTTTAACGTAGAGCCTAGGGTAGCTCTAGAAAACGTCTACTACGTTAACGTAGTAGACGCCGACCACCAAGTAGCGCTACTCGATACAGCGGAGGAATACGTAAGGGAACACGGGGTTAAATTAATCGTCGTCGACTCGTTTACAAACCACTTTAGAAAGCAATACCTAGGTCGCGATAACTTAGTCTTAAGGCAGCAGAAAATCAATAAGTACATAGGCTTCCTACTACGCTTAGCGATAACATATAACGTAGCGGTAGCCGTTACCAACCAGGTTGTAGCGTCCCCCGATCCTAGGATGCCCGGGGATAGGGCGGTCGGAGGACATATAGTCGGGCATGGTACTACGCATCGAATATGGTTAAGTAGGGCTAAAGGCTCGCGGAGGCTGGCTAGGGTTATCGATTCACCTAGGCTACCGGAGGCCGAGGCCCTCATAGAGATTAGCGATAGCGGTCTATATGACGCCGAAGCGGTTTAAGGATGAAAACATCCCGCCCTCACTCCTTAAGGCCTTTAAGGCAGAGTTTAAGGGTAAGACTGAAAGCTGGGTTAAACGATGCGTTAAAAGGCTTAAAGACGTCGATAGGCTGGATCCAAACACTTGGATCGTTAAGGGCCGGTTAAGCCTAGGCGATCATGAAGCCGAGTATAAGGTGTTCACCGTCCACCACCATTACCAATGCACTTGTTGGGACCCTGATAAACCCTTCTCGAATGCTAGGAGGATAGGGGTTTGTAGCCACGTTGGAGCCGTCATCCTATACCGTTTACTCTACCAGTAAACAGAGCGAGGAACCCTTAACGTTAAGGGTTCAACGCCTACTAGGAGCCGGTGGAGGATTAATATTAATCGTTGGAGGGAGGGTTTATAGTAGGGTTAGCTTAGTAAAAACGCTAATTAACGAGGCCCGTTTAATAGCTCTCTACGCTTCAACCTACGGCTTCCCGCTTCAAGGCGTGAAGCACGAGGCCCTCGAAAGCCTCTACGTTAAACGTTTAAAACCATCAGCGTCCGAGCTCGAAGAACTGGTTCAAGCGCTGCCGGATATGGCTTCAAGGTTGAACGTTAAGCTATTAATCCTCGATAGCCCGATAGCAACTACCTATGCCTTACTAGAGGCTGTTGAAGGTAGGGTTATAGCTAAGAATAGGATTAATACTTTAGCCTCCGTCCTCCACGCTTTAACAAAGAGATTAAAGCTAGTGGCTGTTATAACCATGCCCATCGGGAGTAACGCCTTAAACGTCCTCCTAAGGTACGGCGACGAAGTCCTACGGCTTAACGAGGATAGGCTAAAATAGTGCTTTAGCTAACGTATCGTTGTATGGCCGAGAAGGACGGATGGGTTAGAAGGTTCGTAGCGGATGAACCTAGGTTGAGCGAAGCCGTTAAACTATACGAGTCATTAGGCTACGAGGTTAAGCTTGAACCGGTAACCCCTAACGAGTTAAGCGAGGTATGCGGATCATGCGTTATGGCTGAATGTGGAAGGTACAGGGTAATCTATACGAGGCCTAAAAAGGAGAAGCAGAACGTGAAGGATGAACTTGAAGACCTCTACTAGAATACCTTAAACACGCCCTTCTCAGTAACTATATAATCCACCCTTTCATCCTTACCAGCGGCCGGAACCCTACCTACTACCTGGGTTGAATGCACCGTTGTTACCACCTTAATACTAGGCCCCCACCTCTCCTTAACCATCCTAATCTCGACGTCGCCATAGCCTCCACCCTTACCAAGCCTATTACCCTTAAGGTCGACGGCTACGCTCCCCTCAACCACTAAATCCACCTTTGGAACCACGGGTTCTCGCTCTCCGTATTTAAAGGCCCCCTTAATCGTCGCCGCTTCACCCTCCCTACCCTTAACCGCGTTAGGCCTTAATACTAAGAACCCCGACTTTAACCGCGGCGTAGCCATAACCACCGTCTTCCCATCAAGTAGGGCCAGCCTTCTAACATGGTATTGAGCGGAGTCAGGGTTAACGAGAATAGCTTCAGCCTTACGGTATTCCTCAAGCCTCCTAAGGTTTAAAGCGGCCTGTAGGGCTCCCTTAAAGTTCGGTATCCTACCCCTACATGGTAGTGGGGGTAACGCTATACCGTTCCGTTCAAGACTATTCCAAACCTCCTCACGCAACCTTTGCTTCTCCACCTCTAAACCCATTAATAGCCCCACGTATTACCCTAGGCTAGAGGCCTTTAAACCATCCTTCTACGCTTCGAAAAAGATACGTAAATACTACACGCGCCTTAAACGTAAAGGCGGTTAAAACGCGAAGAAACATCATCGCTTAGCGAAGCCGCTACCCAACGGCGCGATTAACCAAGCTAGAGCCGTAGAGAAACCCTAAGGGTTAAATCGCGCCACTATAACCCGTCAAAATACATTTAGACGGCCCCGGGTCCGGGTTGGAGGATTGTAATTATGTGGCAGCTCGGATTCCTACCTCATAAGGTAGCGGCGGGGCTCCTCTCAATACTCCTACCCCTATACGTAGTAGGTTGTGGTGGGTCCTTACTCGACGTAGGCCTTATGACCTCCGTCGCCCTACTTCTAGCAATCCCAGCGTCCCTCCTATGGGGTTACGTATGCGATAAAACCAAGCGTTATAAGCGCTACATCCTAACCTCCTTCCTAACGTCTTCAGCCATACTCTACCTATTAACCCTAGTAACGGGTATAGTACACCTCATGGCGCTATACGTAGTTTTAGCCATCCTCCAAACCGCCTATGAGACTCCTAAAAACGTTTTAATCGCCGAGCTTTATTCGAGGGAGGAATGGGAGGAATCCTACGCTACTTTCGAAGGTTTAAGCGAGACGGGCTGGCTCATTGGGCTAGTACTCGGCGCTTTAACGTCTTACATCGGTTTTAACGCGAGAACAATGCTACTACTATGTAGTAGCTTAAACCTTTCAGCCTTCCTCCTCTCCCTTCTCCTAGTCGCAGATCCTCCCTTAGTGCTTGAAAGAAGCTTAGTCCGTATTGAGAGAGGCGTAGACCTCGCCTTTAGAGGTATAACCATCGTTTCAAACGTTCTAGGCGGGTTTACGGTTCATGAGAAGCTTGAAAAGGAGAACCTCTACGTCTTCTACTCCGGCCTCCTCCTCTTCTCGCTAGCTACAAGCATCCTATTTACCCCCCTACCAATATTCCTCTCTAAGTCATTAAACCTACCCATGGATACGGTGTTCGGAGTATACGCGTTAAATTCGAGCGCCGTGATCATAGGTTACCTTTTAACCGGGAACCCCCTCGAACTACGAGAGGAGGAAATACGTATAGGTGAAGCTACCCTACTTAGAAGCTTACTCACCTTCTCGCTAGCGATACTTATTGCGCTAGGTATTTATAGCCTAGCCTTAATCGCCCCGATCCTAGCCTTAATGGGGTTTACGTACGCTTTATACCGCGTCTACGTGCTCTCACTATCGATGGTACTCATACCCCCTAAGGAGGCCGGCTTATTTAACGCCCTCCTAGGTTTAGGAAGCGCGGGGGGCGCCTTCCTAGGCCCCTTTATCGCTCAATCGTTCGGCTTCTCCTACCTATTCCTCCTAGCCGGGGTATTCTTCACCCTAGCTTACGTAGCGTTTAAACTATTCTCCTAGGCTTATGGGGCGCGATACCCTCTTAAAGCCCTAATAAACATGGGTCTAGGCGCGCTTAATACGTTGAGGAGGCCAACGTCCAAGTAGGCGTAGGAGTTCGCGCGGCCTATTAGTAGCTAAGCCGTCGACCCCTAAGCCTATTAAGCGTTTAGCTTCCTCAACGTCGTCGACGACCCATGGGTATACTTGAAGCCCTTGACGGTGTACCTCCTCAACGGCTTCACCGCTTAGATACTTATGGTTGGGGAAGATGGCGTCGGCGTTCACGTGGAGGGCTAAGTCCACCAGTTTAACCGGGAGGCCTGAGATTATTACGCCGGTTTTAACTCTAGGCTCTATTTCCTTCACCCTCTTAACTAGGAGGTGGATGAAGGAGGTTACCATGGCGTAGTCCAGGTAGTCTGCCTCTTTTAAGGCTTCGACAACCTTACGCTCAGCCCCCTCAACCTTAACCTCGACGATTAAACGGGCTTTACCCTTAACCTCCTCGATAACCTCCTGAAGGGTTGGTACGTGCTCCCCGAAGCCCGCGTTTAGCTTTCTTAGCTCGGCTAACGTAAACTCGGCTACAGGCCCGCTGCCATCAGTAGTCCTATCCAAGGTGGCGTCGTGTATTACCATCGGGTATCCGTCTTTACTAAGGCGTACGTCAACCTCCACGGCGTCAACGCCTAGCTCCAGCGCCAGCTTTACAGCCCTTAACGTGTTTTCGGGGGCGTAGGCCGAGGCACCCCTATGAGCTATTACGAGCAAGCCGGTACCCCCATAAACCTTGAAGAGGCTTAACCCCACTATTAAACGCGTGTTAACCCTATTAAGGTTACGTGGTTTCTACTGGAAACTCCAC